>Ga0233446_1000224_pt1 | contig 69840 bp, 72 predicted proteins | sample SI_124_October20_4_FD_182780 | JGI IMG/M metagenome (GOLD analysis project Ga0233446, IMG submission 182780) | Seawater microbial communities from Saanich Inlet, British Columbia, Canada - SI_124_October2016_120_MG | ecosystem: Environmental > Aquatic > Marine > Inlet | place: Canada: British...
GGCAGCGTAATTAACATCGTCGCCCTTTACTGTCAGGTTGGTGCCTGCTTTGGCAGCTTCCGGGATGACATGGACCAGGGCCAGGGATTTTTTCATGCGGTGAGAATAGCCCGGGCTGAGAACCGACCCGACTTCTTTTCCATCCAGCAGCAATTTTTCGCCGCCAACCACCATATCATCATGGTCAATTGAGATGCCGACCAGGTTGACCTTCTCTCTGCCCTTGGCAGCAAGTACAGCCTCTTTGCCCCGAAAATCAGCCTTTCGGGCACTGACAGACCAGCCCAGAGTCACTTCCCAGGGAGTGTTTTCTTCGCTCATATCATATCCGTAAAAAAGCAGGGCAGCTTCGATTCTGACCTTGTCCAGAGCTGTAAAAGAACAGGGCATAACGCCCATCTCTTTTCCATGTTCCAGGATCTTGTCCCAGAGGTCACAAACCACGTCTGCCGCGGCAAAAATTTCATATCCCCGTTCTCCTGAGTAACCCGTGCGGGAAATGATGCAGGAGTGGCCGAACAACTCGGTTTTTTCCTGGTGAAAATATTTCAGGGACGAAAGATCCATGGGAGTATGGGCATCCAGCAGTTCAAGAGCTTTAGGTCCTTGCAGGGAAATGTCGTGGAGGTCATCATCAAACTCACAGGTGACATCCTTGCCTTTGGCGGTTTCCTCCAGCAATTCCATGGTGGAACCACCGCCATGAACAACGATATACTCGTTGTCACCCATATTAGCGATAATGGCATCATCAGCTATCATTCCCTCATCAGTTAGAATAGCACCATATGCGGACTGGCCCGGACCGATTTTGGTCATGTCCCGGGTAATGATATAATCTACAACCGCCTCTGCATCCTTTCCTTTTACATGGACTTTTTTTAAACCGGACATGTCAAAGAGGCCGGCAGCCTCACGGACGGCGTCATGTTCATCACACGGATCGCTGTTGTAACTCCAGGCGGTTCCCATACCGTTCCAGTCTTCTAGGTCAGATCCCAGAGCCCGGTGGCGGCTTGCCAACGCAGATGTTCTTGTACTCTCAGTCATTTAATCCTCCTGTCAAAAGGTTTAACAAGTTAAACATTACCTCAGGTGAAAGCGTATTCTTGCTATAACAATTTGTTTTAATGCTATCAAATATAAAAAAAGCGAAAAACCCGGTGATGAACCGGGTTCTTCATGTAAAATAATTCATCTATAATAACATAGGAGGTGCCCAAAATGTAAAAAAGGGTCACTGTTATTACAGAAGAATAATTATTATAAAAAACTGTCCGTGTAAATAGGTAAAAACCCCTATTTTTAATAGTTTTATGTTAGTTTTTTTCACAGATATGGTCTTTTTCTAAAAAATTCATCCAATAATATCAAAATCACATTTCATAAATTTTAAAGATTCCAGTCCTGGATCTAAATAAAAATATTTTTGGGGAAGCTACAAGTAAAAAGCAAGGCTTATTTTTTAAGTTATTTTTTCTGGACTTCTCTTATCTAAAAATAACCTATATGATCAAAAATAGGGGTTTTTACGTATTGACTGGATTGTTCATGTTTGTTAGGTCAGCAAATAAGGTGCCGAAACTATGACAAGGTTAAAATATAATCAATCATATATTGAGGTGATATCATTTCCAATTATCAAATATCAAAAGAACAGAGTCGAGTAGCCCTTGAGCGTTATCTTGTAAAAAAGGCAAAAGAGAAAGCAAAGACACTTGAAATAGAAGAAAATCTCTCTGGTAATTTGGGCAATTTTCATTATCCCGGTGAACTTAAAGATTGTTTTTTTGTTCATGATATAGAAGATTGCCCTTCTTATGTCGGAGCCTCCCGTATAATTGCAATCTCTAAAAAGACTGGGGAAATAGTTTCTGATTGTATTGCACCGGGGAAAAAATATTCACTTTTTTATTCTTAGCTGCTCTCCTTTGGATGTGATTTTTACAAGTTAATTTTTATAGAACTTAATTGCTATTTAGGATTTTTGGGAATTAGTTTCTGGGGGTCTAAACAAAATTTGCTTTATCTCCAATTATGGGGGGGGTTGTTTTTTTGATTTTGATTTTTCCCGTATAATTGAATTATTTATAAAAAAGTTATTTGTTTTGTGCCACAATATATTACTGTAATTTTTATCAATATTGACATAAATTTACATCTATTTTTTAAATGTAATAACAGGCGAAGAGGGAGGATTATGTCCGTTTTATTTGAAAAAACTATGATTAAAGGGATGGAATTAAATAACAGACTGGTGCGCTCCGCAACGCATGAAGCGATGGCCGACGATAATGGTTTTCCGACCGATCGCCTTTTTAAATTGTATGAGCGTCTCGCAAAAGGTGGTATTGGGTTAATTATTACTGGATATACGTATGTGAGTCGTGATGGGAAATTTAAATCAATGCTTGGCATAGACACTGACGAACACATTTTAAAATACCAAAAATTAGTGAACCATGTCCATCAGAACGGTACTAAAATTGCCATTCAATTAAATCATTGCGGTAGACAAACAACAAAAGAAATGACAGGTAGTCAACCCATAGCCCCCTCAGCCGTGAAAGATAAATCTTTATTCGTTTTGCCACGAGAAATGACAGAAGCCGATATTGAGAGAATAATTGAAGCATTTGTTCAAGCAGCTCGAAGGGCAAAAGAAAGCGGTTTCGATGCAATACAGCTCCATGGAGCTCATGGATATTTAATTAATCAATTCCTTTGTCCTCACACAAACCGAAGACAAGACAAATGGGGTGGTTCAATAAAGAATCGGATGCGCTTTGTCACCGAGATATACGAACGGGTGCGCAAAAGCGTAGGAGAAGATTATCCCATTCTCATTAAAATAAGTGCTTATGATTATATGAAAAAAGGCTTAAAACCCGAAGAAAGTATTGTAATGGCAAAAGAAATGGCTGAAATGGGATTTGATGGCATTGAGGTAAGCTGTGGAATTGGGGAAGATGGAGGGTCAACTTTAAGGGGAGAAATCCCTTTTGATGTGATTCTGGATGAATGGGATATGTATAAAAACAAAAACTTTTTATTTCGTTTTATTATGAAAAAGTATGGGAATAAGTTAATGAAACCAATACCATTCGATCAAGGATACAATAGAGAAAGTGCTAAGAATATAAAAAATCAAGTTAGCGTACCAATCTTTGCCGTTGGAGGAATGATTGATCCAAAATTTATGGAAGAAACAATCCAAAGTGGAGAGGCAGATTATATCTCCCTTTGTAGAGCGCTTATAGCAGATCCAAATTTTCCTAAAAAAATCAGAGAGGGAAGTCGTGAGTCTTCAAAATGTATCCATTGTAACTTATGTCTTTTTTATTTGACTACCAAATCTGTACGATGTTACCAAGGGAAAAGAGTAAAAACTTCTCAATTTTAAAAAATCAGTTAATAATGTCAGATTTTGTAATGCCTCCAACAAATCTGTATCATTTGAACAAATTTTGGGAAGCGTCACTTGTGGTATGACTGAGTGTTCTCTCAATTTAGAATTTTTAATTCAATTATATAACCCTTCACCTATGTCACAAGCCATTCTTCCACATTATTTTTTATAATATAAAAAGAACTTATCCAATCGACTTCACCCGATCATTTTTATATAAAAATCAGTATAAGACATTCTTTCAAATTAAATTTTTTAAATATATAAAAACACGGCCACCGTCCATATCTGTTCCCCCAGAGCGGATACTTCAAGGGCAATACTTTGTTAAAATAATTCTACGCACGGTCCGGAGTGTTTAAAGGTGAAAAAAACAACCTTGTTCTTTTCTACCAGGCTTACCATAAAAAAGAGAAACAACTTGGCTATAAAATTTGTCGTATAAAAAATCAATGCTCCTTATCCATAGGGTTCAGTACCAGAAAAGGTTGGACTTTATTTTGCCCGCAGGAACAGGTACGTAATGGCCTTAATTTTGAAATCATAGCCAAGGATTGTATCGTCTGGCAAAAAAAATATAAAATTAATTTTATTATTTCATAATTATTTTAAGCCATGCCCTCCATTCTGAATAGCCTTGGGCAAGACTCTTTCATCAATAATTCTATGTAATGTGGCAAGTCTTTTTTTTATAAAAATACGTAGTTTTGCGTATTGACGAATCAATTTTGATTTACTAAAGGGTCTTAAACTATTTACTATCCGGGACAGATCTGAATCTATTGAGCATAAGTTCCTCTGCGAGCCGAGGATTATCATTTTCATATTCCGCAGCAATTGGACAAAAGGGGGCGTTATTCAAAAATATCTTAAAATAGTAATAAAAGGGGACGACAATGACGGATAAGAAAAAAGCCTTTGAAAGGAGAAAAAATAAGCGGTATAAGGCGGCCAATGGCTCGTATGCAGCAGTTGATCCGCCGTCGAATGAAATTGGGCAGATTACCAACATAAGCATGGGCGGGCTTGCATTTGAATATACGGATTCAGACAGTTTTGAGTCTGAAATGGAATATCTCCAGGAAAAAACAATCTCTTTGAGCAGTAATGGATGCTATGTGTCCAAAATTCCTTTTAAAACCGTATCTGAAAATGAAGTGGCAACCGTCCCCTCATTTTCTGAGGGTTCCATGAAAATTAAAATAAAACAGATCCGGTTTGTGGGCCTGGATTTTAATAACGTGGTTGACCTGGATCATTATCTTAGAAACAATGCCACAGAGTCCGAGGAATGAAACCCATAAAAATCAAAGACCAGGCCTGGAACCCGGTCATTTATGCTGGGCTGTTCAACTGTTGCTACACGGCTCTTTTTTGCGATGGGTCTTGGATATTACCGATATTGTAAGCAAAGATGCATAATTATGGGAAGTACAAGCCTGCTCTGGTAATAGTTTCTGTCTATACCATTTAAATGAATTTTAATCCGGTAAATACATTGTGGGAAAGAAATGAACAAATTAAAATTGATCGAAGTAGTTAAAAACAGATGCTCTCTGACCCAAAAGGAATCAATTGACCTCGTCAATATATTTTTTTCAGAAATTGCAACAACTCTTGCAAAGGGAGATAGAGTCGAAATTAGAGGGTTGTGGGCATTTAACCTAAAAAAATATCAATCCTATACCGGCAGAAATCCAAAAACTGGAAAGTTTGTCAAGGTTTCTTCTAAAAAACTTCCATTTTTTAAATGCGGCAAAAACTTAAAAGAAAGGACTGATTATCCCACCAGTTAATTTCTATCCTCATTGTTATTTTCTACTTTATATAGAAGAATAAGAAGAGCTTGTTATAGATGGTCTCCAATTATGTTGCGTCTTTTTTTTGTAGCGTGATTTTCTTCTAAAGATTTTTTAAAGGATGTATTTTCTTTGAATTTAATTGTTTCTGTAAAAGGTTTAAACCCCCGCCTTTAAGGCGGGTAGCATTTTGATAGCAGTTGGATTATAATCTCTGTTATGAAATACCGTCAAGGAAGCCATACAAGGTTTAATATAGAGTATCATTTTGTTTGGGTGACGTGGCCTACAGGTTTTGCCATTTCATAAGTGGGCACTCTCCCGTGCATTCGCCATGAAATTGCGTATGCCTTAAAACGTGTGGGGTCACATTCTCCAGTCCTGCTTGAATACACACAGTGAAATAATTAAACATTTACAGGTACGATTAATATAACTTTAGTCCCCTTGCCTGATGATGAATTTATTATTAGTTCGCCGCCCATATTCTTAATCCGTTCAGAAAGACTATATAATCCAAAACCGCAATAATTCTTTTTTTGATGAGTATTTAATTCAAATCCTGTACCTTTATCTTCAACTCTTATTTGGATATTATTATTAATTTTAGATAATTCAATCTCAGCAACTAATGAACCTGAATGCTTTAAAATGTTATTAAGCAATTCATTAATGGCTCTATAAATTGTGAATTTCGTTGTCTCAATCAGGTTGATAGGTTCAGTCAAATTGTTGATATAATTAATACTTAATTGTTTTTTTTCTTTAACGGTTTCGATCAGGTAGTCCAGAACCATATCAATGCTGAAATCTTCCAATATTTGTGGGTGAAGTTGATGGATAAGAATACGTACCTCTTTAATCGCATTTTCTATATTTTTTTGAACATTTGATAGTGTTTCAATTCCATATCCGGAATCTACTTCCTTTATAGTTTTAATTTTCGAAATAGCCATTGCAAGACTCTGAGCCACACTATCATGAAGCTCAGAAGCCACATTTTTCCGTTCTCTATCTTCTGAAAGAATAAGATGGTCGTTTAATCGTTTTAATTCATTTGTTCTTTTTTTAACTTCTTCTTCCGCCTGCTTGCGGTCAATGGCGATGGCCATCTGATCAGAGATCCCCGAAAGAACTTGCAGATCTTGTTCATTGTAAAGATTGGAATCCAAGTAGCTCTGGACAGCTACTACCCCGATAATCTCATCTTTGACAATTAAAGGAGCTCCCATCCAAATAAGTGGTACAGGGCCCCAAACACCTTTTTGTGCGGATATTTTTTCAAGATCATTTTTTTTCAATAAAATAGGTCTGCGTTGAGAAACAACTAAACCGGTTAAAGAATTCTTTGTGTCAAAATCTGTGATTGGGAAAAAATCATCATCCTTTGTATCCACATGATATGGAAAATAAAGGGTGCTTTTTTTGATATCCACCATGGCAATAAAAAAATTGGTGACATCAATAATACTGCTTAACGCACTATGGGTAATTTCAAAAAGGTCTTTCAAATTTCGGGTGATATTCACCGCATTTGAAATAGTAAACAAAACTTTTTTAATCTCTTCAGCCTTTTTGTGCTCAGTAACATCCTGGGCTAATGAGAATACTGCGATTGTTTTCCCCGTTTTATCAATGATTGGGGTGTTGAACCATTCGCAAAATATATTATCCCCATTCTTGGTAATGTTTTCGTTTGTGCTTCGTTTCCCCCCTTTTTGTTCTAAAAGACCTGCCCAAATCATATCGATCTGGTTTTGATACTTTTCTGGAACAATTATTGAAGAATGTTTTCCCAATATTTCATTTTCAGCATATCCAAATATTTTTTCTGCAGCAGGATTCCAGGATCGTACGTTGAATTCTAAATCCCATTCTATTACAGCAAGTGGTGTTTGTAAAAAATGCAAATCAAGTTTTTGTTTTGATAATAATAAATTTTTCTCGGTCTGTTTGCGCTCGGTAATATCCGTTACCACAACATGCACCAGTGCCTCTCCTGTCTCAGGATGTTCAACCTGGTACGCATCATGGATAACCCACCGGTCCTCTCCTTTCAACGTTTTAAAATGGTAGTCATCGCCATAGAAGTGACCGGTTTTCTTTATGCGACTTCTTACAGTGCCGGTGCTGCTGGTATAACCAATCAGGTCCCCGATTTTCCTCCCAACAGCCATTTCTGAGTCTGGGTAAGTGGCTGAAAGATCTAATATTTTTATGATTACTTTATCGATATATGTGATCGTTCCGTCAAATTTGTACTCATACACTCCAAGCCCATGCTGCTCCATACTCATTTTTTGCATTTGTCCAAGTTCGGATTCGGTCAATGACCTTGGTAATCGCTTTTTCACTATTCTCTCCCCTCAAACGGTGGAACATCTCTAATTAACCTCACACACTTCAAGTAACGCCTGTACACTGATTCAAATGCCAAAGTGCTGTTTGGCACTATCCTTGCCTCTATCTGAGCAGCCATTTTTACCATCGCCTTTGTGATATTAGAATAAACACCAAGCCCGGTCCACAAAAGAGCTGCAAGCCCCAGAATGGTCGTTTCCCCGGTATTAAGTATTAGCAGCTCTTGACCGGTTATATCAGCCAGAGTTTGAATTGTTTGATGCTGCCTGGATCTGCCTCCTACAATCTTTATAATGTTTCCTGTTCTGCAGGGAGCGACTGAGTCAAGAATACGGCGCATTTCCAAAGCAACTCCTTCCAGCACTGCATTAGCAATCTCGGCCCTGCAGTGGTTCATAGACAAACCAACAAATGCCCCTCGTGCCGAAGCGTCAAAATCAGGCGAGCCGATTCCGGCAAGAAAGGGCAAAAACAAAAGACCACTACTTCCTGCTGAAGCTGATTTTCCAATTTCTGACAGGCTATCCCTGTCTTTGAGACCCAATATATCGGCGGCCCAGTCACCTGAAGTTCCAAAAGAGTTATGTATTGATTCCATTACCCACAACCCACCCAGGGCGTGGGCTGTACAAAAAACACCTTGTGTTGAGCCGGTTACCGGTTTGGATACCGGACAGTTTAGAATTCCTGCCGCACCCAGACATAGAATGTCATCTCCCGGACTGATTCCTCCACCGCCGAGAGTGGCGCATTGCTGATCCCCCGCCCCAACGAAAAGAGGTGTCCCGGCAGGCAGACAACTCTTTTTTGAAGCATCGGAACTTATCATGCCGATAGAGGTTCCGGCTGAGGCAATAACCGGCAATTGATCTTCATGCAGTTCCAAAGCTTCAAGGATTTCTCCTGACCAGCATCCTTTCTGAATATCGTATAATCCTGTTACAGATGCATTTGAATGATCAGTATAGAGCCCAGGGGCTCCGAATTTTAGAAGCAGGTAGTCATGCAATAACGCAAAATAATAAGAATCACGATTCCAGTTATAGCAGCCACTTTTCCAGCCTGCTATCTTGCTTATAGTCCAGAGAGTTCCTTCAGGCAACCCAGTACATGTGATAAACTGATCATCATTGAGCGAGGCATAAAAAGACCTGGATGCACGCTCGCATGTTACATCCTGCCAGGTAACTCCTGAACCACTGGGAGCCATATTGCCATCCAAGGGCACAATTGTGGCACGCTGTCCTGTAATGGACAAACCTTTGATACATTCTTCAGGGAATGGAGAAGACTTAATGGCTTTTTCAATGGCGCAGCACACTGCATCGAAAACAGCTTCCGGGTTAAACTGACAACGGTTGTCTGAATGATAGGGCATCATCTCAGAGGCTATGGAAACCTGTTGCCCGTCTTTTTGTACCAGCGCAACTTTTATACTGGTGGTTCCAGCATCAATACAACAGATCAGATTATTTATAGAAACCTCCTTGTCAGTATTTCAGCCTTTGGCTTCACCACACAAATCTTTTGGTGGTTAATTCCTCATCAAGCTATACTTTAATTCTTTTCACTTTCGCCTCGTATGACTGATATGAGCATATTTTCAATTTCTTACAGCTCATTAGTAAATTTGACCGAATCAGTCAATAGGTATAAACCCCTATCTGGATATCTCGGCAATGTAACCTGCATATTCTTCCACTAAACCAGCTGCAAATGCTATTAGTTTTCTTTATTTATCATTCATATACAATATTAATCACAGGAGAGTTTATGAACACTATAAAAACAGTCGGAAAGCAGCGGGCAGATCTCCCTCGGCAAAAAATTCGCAGGCCAAACCGTAATGATGGATGAAATCGACACAAGGGTTTGGATTGTAAAGCCGGGTCGCTTCATTCCCGATAATGAAAGGCGGATTTAATAAACCGGGGTCAGGCTGACTTCCTTCCCTAAGATCCACCCCTCCTTAGTACCGAAGATGACTATCAAATTAAAATAAATGGAGAATCGATTTTTCATAAAATACCCTGATCAGACCTTGGAAGTTGCTCATTTGCGGCTGCTCTTTTTTCAAGTTCTTTAGGGAAAGAATCAACCTGCTCCTGCAAATGTTCCATTTTTTGTTCTCGTTCTGCTACACGTTTTTCTCGGATTGCTAACAGGTCATTTCCCTGAGTGTCAAATCTTTTTTACCAGGTTCATCCTCATATAATAACACAACCTTAATCTTTGAATTCTTCATAACATTCAGTTCTTGTAAAATTTCTTTTGAAGGAGGCCTACTTCTATTTGGGTTGTTTTTAAATAGTTGAGCAGTTGGACGTCCTAATTTATTTCCATATCATTCATGTTTATTTGTAAAATTCGAAATAGCAAACCCCTGACCCTCCACACCCAGAAAGCTTAAACATCCCTTTTTACCATCAAAAAGCTCACGCTAAGAACTTTTTGCCCTATATTTTGTGCAATATTATTTGTAAAAATAAATACTTGGCAGGGTCAGACCGGCATCCACCGGACATTAATCGAATAGTTCGGAATGGGTTTCCAATCTGGCAGGTCTGAGTTCAAAATCAGCAATCGTATAGATTAAAAACCAGTCCTGATCAATATGACATTCTCTAAAATCCTGCTCCGGCACTACGTTCCTATGTGGATGATTATTTGCGGGAAGAAATTATGGAAGAAGGTCTGACGCGCCGTCTTCCAATATTTTCCGACTTTCTAAGAGTAGCAGCCATCGGGGACACGGAAATGCTGAACATGTCCAATATTGCACGAGAAACAGGCATCTCAGTTTCTACAGTCCGTGACCATTACGGCATCCTGGTCGATACCTTGATGGGTGCCTTTTCTGCATTGCTCTGGGATGGAAACTGGATTAAATAACCACAGTAAGGAAAGGACCCGCTATACCGCAGTTGCCAATAATTCAAAATCACAGATCTGTCGATTATTCAAAATAACATCCGGCATGGGGGAGCATAAGTTTTTCAGGAGAAAATGCAGCGAATCAAAAACCCAATAACCACAATAAGCGAAGCCTGACCCCAATTTACCATATCACTGTCAGCGGCTCTAATCTTTTCAGCTTTTTGTCAGCAGTGATTAAAGGGGCATTATGATGAATTGCAGTAGCTGCAATAAGTTTGTCGGCAGGATCTTTATGATGAAAAAAGTCTCCTTGTGACAATGATGCTATTTCTGGAGTAATCGGCAAAACAGTTAAGGATAAAGCCAGACAGAGGTCAGTCATGTACTGTACAGGTGAGACGTCATCTCGCAATCGACCGGAATGGATAAGCATGGCAATTTCCCAAAATGAAATATCAGAACAGGCAAGAGTTTTGTCATACAATGCAGTTTCAATGGCAGCTTGAGCATTATTGCTCAGGCGCTTTGGGTCATCCTGCCAGAAGATCAAAATATGGGTATCACAAATTATCTGCGTCTGCATTCCATTCTGCCCCGGTAGGTTCTAAAATGTCTCCTTTGATCATTGTTCCCCTTAATTTCATAAGCCTGTTGTGTGCCTCTTTTGCAGCACTGACTTCAGGTACAAGGCGGGCAATCTTTTTCCCATGGCTTGTTACCAGAAATTCAACCCCTTTTTGTACCTGTTTCATATAATGCGGAAGACGGTTGCGAAGCTCAGTTATATTAACTTGCTGCATAGCTACCTCCTGTTAGAATTCTATTTCTGTACACCTATTTTGTACATAATAATTTATTGATTATTTTTTGTCAATTTCTATTTTTGACGGGCCAGACCCGGCTTCCCCATAGTGTAGAAATGGGGACGGCCCAACATTTATCCCCTAAAGGCAGCGTTTCCGTGCCGTCATAAAGAATGACACCTTGCTTAAATTGTTTCCCCGCAACACTCGCCAGTCGCTTTAAGCCACGAAGGTCACTTTTTTTCACTGTTGCGGCTGCTTTTACTTCTACTCCGACCAACTGACCTGTAGAATCTTCAATGACAAAATCTACCTCAAACTGATCATGATCACGATAGTAAAGCAATTGGTAATACCCTTCAGAAATTGTTGTGTTCTTGAGCAACTCCCCGAAAACAAATGTTTCCAGAACATTACCAAATCGAGAACGATCTTGCCTCACAAGTACTGGTGTAACACCTGCCAAGGTGGATAATAATCCTGAATCAACAAACTGCATCTTGGGTTTTTTAACCAGACGTTTAAGGCGATTCCCAGCCCAAACCTCAACACGCTTGAGCAGGTACATCTGCTCAAAAACCCCAATATACCTGGCAGCGGTCTTGTGATCTAAGCCAACCTGTCCACCCAGTTGGCTGTAGTTACACATTTGCCCGGAAACATGAGCCAAAGCACGCAAAAACCGAGGCAACTGATCAAGCTTATCAATACCCGCGACATCACGGACATCACGCTGAATGATAGCATCGAGATACTGTCAACTCCATGCAGTTCTACGCCTGACAGTAGGACGAGATACCGCTTCGGGATAACCGCCTGCCAAAACGACTTCGATCAGTTCTTCCCCGATGACAGGGGTCGACACCTGGGGGAACTCACCTGTAAAAACGCTATCAAGCCAATTAACCGTACTATGGCGCATCTCACATTGCGACAACGGCAATAGCGTTAACGTCTCCATCCGCCCAGCCAGAGAGTCTGCCACTGTCGGCAAAATCATCAGGTTAGCTGACCCCGTCAGCAAAAATCGCCCGGGACGTCGATCTTCATCCACTGTCTTCTTAATGGCAAGCAGCAATTCGGGGGCACGCTGAATTTCATCAATGACCGCACGATCCAGGCTGCGAATCATCCCAACAGGATCCTCCTTAGCGGCGAGCAATGTAAGTTCATCATCAAGGGTAAGATAACGTATCCCCGGCTCTGCCATCCTCAGAACCAAAGTAGTTTTACCGGCCTGACGTGGACCAGCGACAAACACAACAGGTGTATCTGCCATTGCTTCAATAACACGTGGCTCAAGCAGTCTGGGATAGAGGGATATTGTATTGTTCATGACGAATACTGTATCGTGTAATTGGGATCATGTCAACGTGTAACTGGGAATAGAACTACCCATAATCAGGAAAATACCGGACGGCCCCATCACCCTGACCCCGTTAGTTTCAATTTTTTGGACAAATTGAATTTTTAAGTTTCAATTTGTCCAAAAATAATATATGTTCATATAGTTTATTAAGCAGGGGAAACAAATATGTCATACATCAAAAGAGATCTGGAAAAACACCTTTTATACATGGCAACAAAATATCCAGTTGTAACGTTAACTGGCCCCCGGCAATCCGGGAAATCAACCCTGGTTCAGCATGCATTTCTTGAAAAGCCTTATATTTCATGTGAAGATCCGGATATCAGGTTGTTTGCCGATCAGGATCCCAGGGGGTTTTTACAAACATACCCAAATGCGGTGATTGATGAAGCTCAAAAAGTGCCCCAGATTTTTTCCTATATTCAAACCATGGTTGATAAAACAGGTGAACCAGGCCAGTTTGTTCTCACAGGGTCCAGTGATTTCCTTTTATTTGAAAAAATTACCCAGTCCCTTGCCGGCAGAACCGCTGTTTTAAGATTGCTTCCGTTTTCACTGAATGAAATCCATGACCTTAAGGGGTTTGAACATTATGAAGAGTACCTTTTTAATGGATTTTATCCAAGACTGTATAAAATGAACATCCAGCCCGTTGATTTTTACCCCGGTTATATGCAAACCTATATTGAACGGGATGTGAGAACCATAAAAAACATATCAAATCTTGGGCAGTTTCAACTATTTTTAAAAATGTGTGCCGGCCGAACAGGTCAGCTTCTGAACCTGTCATCCCTTGCCAATGAATGCGGGATTTCCCATACCACTGCAAAATCATGGATTTCTGTTTTAGAAGCCAGTTATATCGTTTTCCGCTTACCCCCCTATCATGAGAACTTCAGTAAAAGACTTGTTAAAATGCCAAAGCTCTATTTTTATGACCCCGGTCTTGCCGCATACCTTTTGGGTATTGAGTCGCTTGCTCAACTTCAAACCCATTATTGCAAAGGGGCATTGTTTGAATCCATGATCATTTGTGAAATGATAAAACAAAGATTTAACCAGGGGCAATCCAGCAATTGTTATTTCTGGAGAGACAAAACCGGGCATGAAATTGATTGCCTGGTGGACAATGGTGAATTTTTATCTCCCATGGGAATCAAATCAGGGCAAACCATTACGTCAAATTATTTTAAAGGTCTTGATTATTTCTTAAAAGCTGCCGGCAGCAGGGCATCAAAACCATATCTTATTTACGGGGGAGCAGAAAACCAGCATCGCTCCAACGCTGAGGTTCTCTCCTGGAGTCGATTGGACAAATTACCTTTTTAAGTTTCAATTTATCTCCAATAACCACAATAAGCGAAGCCTGACCCCGTTATGACCCCTGCAATTCTGCAATTTTTTTGCTTGACATAATATAAAAACAACATCTATAATTGTTTAAAAGTTTAATTGTTTAAAAAGGAGATCTTTATGTCTGCTATAATGAAAATCAGCCCACAGGGCCAGATCCGAATACCGAATAAAATCATGGAATTGCTTGGCATTGAAAAAGGCGACTATATTGAGGTAGATGTAAAAGACAATGACATCATCTTAAAACCCAGAAAGCTCATTGATCCTTCGCAGGGATGGCACTGGACAAAAGAATGGCAGAAAATGGAAACCACCGTTGATGACGAGATTGAAAAAGGGCTTGTTTCACCAACATTCAAGACGGCGGAAGAAGGATTAAAATGGTTGAAAAAGTAACAGCCTATCAGTTCAGCAGGCGATTTAAAAAAGAATATAGTAAGTTACCAAAAAAAATTCAAAAAGCCTTCGACGAAAAACTATCTCTATTTTTGAAACAAACGTCTCACCCCTCGCTCAGAGTTAAACGAATACAGGGAACAAAAAATCGGTGGGAGGGATCAATTACCATGAAATATCGCTTCACCTTTGAGTTTCTTGAAAGTGGAGTCCTATTTCGAGCCATCGGCACTCATGACATATTGAAATGATGAAACTAACCACAACAACCCATTATATTTAAACATCCCTGATTAATTTCACAGTGAAGCTTAAACACTCCTTTTTAGCATCAAAAAGTTCACCCTAAGACCTTTTCTGCCCATATTTCAAGTAACATTAGCTGTAAAAACAAAACCTTACCAGGGTCAGACCCGCTAAACCCTTTGTTCACCATCAAACAAAAACCACCCCCATCAACTGTCTAATCAAACACTTCACCCAGAGGGCATACAGATACATAAAAAAAGGGGCAGGCTTAAAAAAAACCTGACCCCCTGATTAAATCCTGAAAATCAGCGCAAATCTGCGTCCCATTCTTCAATAACCACAATAAACGAAGCCTGACCCCGTTATGATTTATATAATTGCAACTATTTTTCAACACCTTATCCCCAGTAACCACAATAAGGAAAGCCTGACCCCATCATTTTAATTAATTACCCTTACAAATTTACAATAAAGAGATAAATTTACCTTTACAAAAATATGTACAACATATATCTTATCATCCAGAGAACTAACAAATAATACTAAAACCACTTAATCGATCCTGGATTCAGGTTTATTCGAAAGGTTGGGGTGTTGATGAAAAGAGCCGGTCTGGATTATCTAAAAAACTGGAAAGACAAAAAAACGCGAAAACCGCTAATTATCCGGGGAGCCAGACAGGTCGGCAAATCCTATCTTGTCCGCTTGTTTGCCAGAGAACATGGGTTAGACCTTCTTGAAGTAAACTTTGAATTTAATGACGATTACATCCCATGCTTTAGGCCAAAAGATCCAAAGCAGATCATCACCCTGCTTGAGCTGAAATCCGCACAAAAAGTAGTGCCCGGCAAAACCCTTCTTTTCCTGGATGAAATACAGTCAGCCCCGGAGGTATTGGCCAGACTGCGTTATTTTTATGAAATATTACCCCGACTTCATGTTATTGCCGCGGGATCTTTATTGGAGTTTGTTCTTGAAGAACACTCATTTTCAATGCCCGTTGGCAGGATTGAATATATGCACTTGGGGCCAATGAGCTTCAAAGAATTTCTAAACGGCATTGGCAGAAACCAACTAACTGAATTCATAGAACAATACCAATATCCCGATGAATTCCCCATTGTTGTCCATGATGAGTTAATGAAGATATTTAAACTTTACCTTGCCATAGGCGGCATGCCTGAAGCGATTCAAGTATATAGCGATACAAATTCACTACTGGAAGTTGACACTGTAAAACAGTCCATCTTACTAACCTTTCGGGATGATTTCAGCAAATATAAACAAAGGGTTAATCACATCAGGCTACAGACTGTTTTTCAAAAACTTCCTTTGCAGATCGGCCGGAAAATAAAATATGTAAATCTCGATCGAAATGAAAAAAGTTCTGATTTAAAAAAAGCCTTACATCTTCTATCGTTAGCCGGAGTTTACTATCCTGTTTACCATACAGCGGCAAACGGAATTCCGCTGAGAGCACAAAGCAATGAAAAAAACCAGAAACCTTTGTTTTTAGATGTCGGGTTGCTCACCAGAGCTTGCGGGGTCAGCTATGCTGATATTGAAATGGCTGATAAAGTGGCATTAATCAATTCAGGACCTATCTGCGAGCAATTTATCGGTCAACACCTTCTTTATGCCAGGCCCTGCTATGAGGAGCCAGAACTTTTTTATTGGTGCAGAGAAAAAAGACAGGCATCTTCAGAAATTGATTATATCCTGTCCCATGGCCCCCGGATAATACCAGTGGAAGTGAAAGCAGGCAAGACCGGAACCCTCAGGTCATTACATGTTTTTATTAAGGAAAAAAAATTGAATTATGGCATTCGTTTTAATGCGGATATCCCATCCTGCAGTGACATCGCAACTTCGCTGCCCGAAAAACCGGTTATGTTCAGGCTGCTTTCTCTTCCCCTTTACATGGTAGAAGAATTACAAAGAATTGTGACCCTTACCTGTCAGCAATAATAATTAACAAATCCTTCCTATCTGTCCAAATCTGGGTCATCTGCGTCTCAATAACCACAATAAGGAAAGCCTGACCCCTTAAATAACCACAATAAGCGAAGCCTGACCCCGTTATATGTTGGTTCTGTCTGGAGTGGTGAATTTGAAGATACCAAGAAATTAGCTGAACAAGGAAATTCTAAATCACAACATAATCTTGGAAATATCTATTTTAAAGGAAAAGGAGTAACCCAAAATTACAAACAGTCTGTATATTGGTATACTAAATCAGCTGAACAGGGAAATTATAGTTCACAATATAATCTTGGGATTTCATATTATAAAGGAGAAGGAGTACCCCAGAATTATAAACTTGCTTATATTTGGGCAAGTTTGGCAGCATCTCAAGGATATAAAGATGCTATTTATAATAGAGATATAATGGTTAAGAAATTAGCACCTCAACAATTAAATGAAGCCCGGAATATTGCATCTAAAATTCAATATAAAATAGACAATCCAACCAAATCACAAAAACAACAATCATCAAGAACAGATTTTAAAGAATAAATCCAATCCTTTAGGAGCCGAGACACGCATTGATATATTCAATTAGTTTTATCTGAAATATTATTTTAGTCGTGCACAGGTGATTTGATCAGCGTTAGCTATAATACCCGCCTGCAAAAACAAAACTTACCAGGGTCAGACCCGGACTTTACCGGACTTATTTACCCATCCATATTCAAGGGAGTTGAAGCTCTTTGCAAAAAGCTTCAACGGGCAGTACCCTCACACCGTTTTTTATATAATCTTTTGTTCCCTGATGCACCTGGTAAAAATCAGGTATCTGTGTCCTTTCCTTGAAATAGAAAATAGCAGGGTTTATACTCTTTTCTCCTGTTTTGCACTCCACTGCAAACTTGGGAACACCTTCTTTCAATACAACAAAATCAATTTCACGTTTGTCAGTATCCCTTAAAAATCGTAGTTCCATGGAGAACCCTTCTGTGTCTTCGATAAAATTGCAATACTTTAAAAGGTGGGCGGCAATAAAATTTTCAAACTTTGGACCATGATCAGGCACTATGGACCAGTCCCATAAGTACAGTTTCTGTTCTTTTTTAACAGCACGTACTTTTGGGGGCCCATATGGGGGAATTCTAAAGCAATAATACATCCTTTCAAATATCATCAGCCACCTTTCGGCTGTTTCATGGGCAACCTGGAGCATTTCTTTAATATTTTTTACAGACAGAGGTGAACCGACACGATTGGGAAGTTCCTGGGCAAGTAATTCAAGCAGACTGATTTCTTTTATATTTTCAAGATCCCTTATATCTTCATAAATAACCCGCTGGAGTCTTTCCCTTTGCCATCTTCTCCAAAATTTTTCTTCTGTTTTTAATAATGGTTCAGGAAAACCACCAAATTTCAACAGGGTTTCAAAATCTTTTTTATCCGGGTCAGGATTCAACTCAGTAAGGGAAAACGGGTGCAAACGGTAGTAATGGTATCTTCCCTGCAGAGAATCTCCGCCTTTTCTGTAATGATCAAGCTTTGCCGAGCCTGTAATAATAAATGATATCTCAGATTTATTTGTATCATAAAAACCCTTTATAAGGTTACGCCATCGGGCAAATTTATGTATTTCATCTATAATTATGCATTTTTCATTTGGCGGTAATTCTCCTTTTAGCAGCGAAGGTCTTATTGAAATATCATCCCAGTTCAGGTATGCAGGATGGCTTTCGATGGGCTTGGGTAAAAACGTCAGCGCAAAAGTAGTTTTTCCTACCTGCCTTGGACCGCCTATAAAAACCATTCTGGTTTCAAGATCACCTGCCACATTATTTTTAATATATCTTTGTTTGATTTTTGTCATAGTATAATCGATATAACATGATTTTTTTCATGAGTAAAGTAGAGTTTGATCGATTTAACTGCTGGCAGGGTCAGATCCGGGCTTGATGCTTGAATTTGTAAAAACAAAGACTTGGCAGGGTCAAACCCGCTAAACCACCGGAGAAATCGATCAGGAAATCATCAGACCCGGCCATACCGCAGGCAAGCCTGACCCCGTCATTTTAATCTGGAAAGTACATCTTCAGGGCTGATTATCCAGTATTCTTCATTTTTGATTTTATTGATTTTATTATTTTTGCACCACACTGCCATGATTATTTTTTTATCAGTCTGTTTGGGGAAATTGACAATAGATTTTTTTAATTTGCTTATTGTCGATTTAATATTTGTTTTCTCCTCCCATTTGACCTCACCGAACAATAAAAACGCATTGTTTAATGACTCTGCTATAATATCAATTTCCATATTCTTTCCATCACGACCATTCCCCCACCAGCGCTGGCCCGGTTTCCAGCGAATATTTGCTATATTAAGATGCGCTGTGGATTTTCGCGCCATCTCCTCCCATATTTCAGCAGTCTGAGCCTTGAAATTATTTTGCGATTCAGCATAAACTGCATCAATAAGGTCTTGCTCAAGAAGTGAATGATTGGGCAGGACAACCCGGTACCAAAACAATAAAAATGGATCTTTGAGTCTGTAAATGGTTTTTTTAGTTGACCTTGGACTTTCTCCAAAAGGATGGTCACGTTTAATATAACCCAGTTCAATTAAATTGGCCAGAGGACGAGTCAGGCTGGTTGCCGGTTTGCCTAAACGACCGGCGATTTCTGACAATCTGTTTGAGCCGTTGGCAATTAAAGAAAGAAGAGAATGCGGCTGGCTTGCTCCGCGCATATCATCAAGCAAAAGACGCATGGGCTCGCTGTGAAGAATGCCATCTCATGTTATCCTCAGTCCGATAAAATTAATGTGGCTTTGCAAAACGTGACATCCTTAAAAGTCTCTATATATGTATGTCACACATTATGTTTAACAAACATAATGTTTAACGTCAAATCATTAGATGAATATCGGGATCAGGCAGTCCGAATCTCTTAAAAAAATAGGCCAAACCTTCCCTGTTGTCCAAACAGCCACAATAAGGAAAGCCTGAACCCCTTGTTTAATTTTTTCCATATCATAATATACAATCTTGTTTAATTTTACACATCATAGCACGAGATAAACAAATTCAAACTATGACACCCCTAATTTATTTTGCCCCCTTCTGAAAGCTTAAACACCCCTTTTCACCCCCAAAAAGCTCACGCTAAGAACCTTTTTTAACTTATATTTCATACAACATTATTTGTAAAATCAAAGACTTACAAGGGTTTGCCGGGGAGACCCGGGTTTGGCTTGTGTTTTTTTGTATTATCTAAGGCTTTTCTTGAATAGTGCTTCTTGCTTCCTCAATCACTTTAAGTATTGAAGTTTCGGAAACATCAGTGACTTCATCCGGGAGATGCTTGTGATTTGGGAAATTTGTAAAACCAGGGAAATGAGGCGCATTGTCATATCTAAAAATAAGGTTATTTTTATCATCCTGAAAATGATACCGATAGTATAACCGTTTAAGTGTGGCTGTTTCTGCAATAATGGCCTCATTTAATTCCAGCAAATAACCTGTCTTGAAACGAATTCTGATACGCAAATTAATACGATTATTCACTATAATTTCTTCTTCATAACGCTCTACATATACATTCTCCAGCTTTAAAATTCTGGCTTCAATTTTATTAAGATATTCTGATAACAAATCAAGCAACATTATGTAATTGATCCTCTAAATCATGCCTGATCATAATATAATGTTTGTAATCATTTGCCCATTCAATATAATCCTCTGAATCGTCCAATTGTCCTTTACTAAAACTATTATAAAACTCCTCTGACGTTAATTTATACCTTGATTCATAACTGCTGAGATGCTTTGCTATTGCAACAAGCGCATCTACTGATGAATCGTATTCAATCCTGTGTTTCTTCATGCCTCCTCCTCAATCTGCTTTTTTCCTCTTAAAATTTCAACACATTGACATCATTACTTTTAGTGTAACCATAAACTTAAATTTCTGCAAATTCTTTTTTGGGAAAATAACGGGATCAGGCTTTCCTTAACCAGAAGTACCGCCCGCTTCAATTTCTTGACAAACCTCAAAAGAAACAAGAACCCGTTTATAAAGCCGCTCCAGCAATGACAAATCGCCAACACCGACTATTAAAGCAAGTATAGTTAACACTGCTACTTTATTCTGAACGTCAAACTGATGCAGCAATAGAATTATACCAATTTCTTAAACACCCCTTTTTGGCCCCAAAAAGCACACGCTAAGACCTTTTTAACCTCTTTTTTTTACAAAATTATTTGTAAAAACAGAGACTTACCAGGGTTTAGCAGGGTCAGACCCGCTAAAATAACCACAATAAGCGAAGCCTGACCCCAGGTTTTAAAGGTTGGGTGAAGTTATGCCTTCGGATACGGCTAATTTAGTCAACTGTGCAACATTGTCAATTTTCAGCTTATTTTTCAAATGTGCCCTGTGAACATCGACTGTTCTGATACTGATACCTAATCTTTCTGCAATATATTTGTTGTTATTGCCTTCTGCTACCATTTGCAGCACCTGTCTTTCTCTGCTTGATAATAACGAGAAAATTGAAACTCTGTTATTTTTAAAAGGCCTTGTTTCCGTTTCTGTGATCAGGTGTTGTACACTATGATAAAATTTTTCATCCCCTGATACAACGCTCCTGACAGCATCTACTAACAGCCATGCCCTGTCGGGCACAACAAAAAATGAAACACTTGCAAAATTGAAGGAATGGTCATAACTATCAAATTTTTTTATCACCATAATAAAATGAAGAGGATAGCTATGACCAAGAAGTTAGATACCACATTTATTCAGATTGTTCACCCTGTTTGTTGCGGATTAGATGTACATAAGAAGAAAATATCCGCTTGTCTTATTATCATTGATGAACACGGCAAAGAACAGTACGAGGTAAAAGAGTTTGGAACATTCACTAATGATCTGTTAGAGATGAAAAAATGGTTAACAGATAATAGCTGCCCTGTATTAGCAATGGAGAGTACCGGGGTTTATTGGCGCCCTGTTCATAATGTTATTGAAGGGTTCATGGAAGTCATTCTTGTAAATGCCCGGCATATCAAAAATGTTCCGGGTCGAAAAACAGATATAAGTGATTGCAAATGGCTTGCAGGGCTTCTGAGACATGGGCTATTAAAAGGCAGTTTTATCCCTCCCAAAGAGATACGTCAATGGAGGGAACTGACACGGCTCAGAAGAACGTATACAGAATCCCGGGCTGATTATAAAAGGCGGGTTCACAAACTTTTTGAAACTGCCAACATTAAGATTGATTCTGTCGTATCTGACCTATTTGGAGTTACCGGGCGCAACCTGATTTTCTTGTTATGCAATGAATCTGAATTGAGTTTAGACGCTATCAAGGAGAATGCTAAAAGAGGACTGAAGGCAAAATCCAAAGAACTGCACAGTAGCATTCATGGTTTTTTTGAAGATCACCATCGATTTCAATTGATCGGTATGATGGAGATGATCGCAACCTTTGAAAAGCGAATCACTGAAATAACCCAACGGATGGACACTCTTACAGAAAAACATCAGGATTTGCTAAATCGCCTGGATGAAATTCCGGGTATCGATAAAAAATCCGCCCAATCAATCGTGAGTGAACTTGGGATTACGTTAGATGAATTTACCTGTATGGCGGCGCTTGCTTCCTGGGCTGGGTTATGTCCTGGTAATAATGAAAGCGCCGGTAAAAGAAAAAGTGGTAGAACGTCTGTGAGAAGCCATCCATTCAAAACAATACTGGTTGAAGTTGCATGGGCAGCAGTCAAGAAAAAGGGTTCATATTACAGAGCCAAATATTATAAATTAAAGGCCAGGCGTGGAGCTAAAAAAGCAATTGTTGCAATAGCCCATCGGATCTCAAAAGCAATTTTTAATATCATTAAGCAAGGGGATACATTTATGGATCTTGGAGAGGATTATTTGACAGTCCAAACCAGACAAAGGGTCATTAACAACATTAAAAAACAGGCTGAACAGCTTGGTTATAAACTTGTCCCTTGTGAAAATTAATAGAAGGTATTTATAAAAAAAACCACTTTAACAGCAGGAAAAAAAGTCGATGAAGAACTGAAGCCATAGAGCGCGAAACTAACATGACTGATCAGCCTTTAGCACAACGAACTGTCAGTCCTTCCTTGAAGGAACTACGCATATAAAACTGTATTAAATCAGGCTGATCAATTCTGCTTTATAAAAGTGATAATTATTTGGGGTTTACAAACAGACCAAGGAGCATTTTTTAAAAAACAACGAAATTTCAATTTTGGAGAAAGGTATTACAAAAAAGGTAATGCCAATGATGCACTATGTCCATTTGGGCTGTGGTGTTTCATATAAAATAATGACATGGAATCAGATTTTAAAATATATCCGGAAGCACCTGCATTCAACATCCCCATCACATATATTTTTTCAACGTGCATGGAAAGTGCAATCACTTTAATATTGGGATTATTGGTAATTATTTCTTTCGTAGCTTCAATGCCGTTGAAATCAGGCATGGAAATATCCATGATTATAACATCGGGGCGATGCAATAATGCAAGGTCTATGGCTTCTTTGCCACATCCGATGTCGGCAACTATTTCAAAGTTGGGTTCAGTAATCAGTGCCTGACAAATTCCATGCCTTACAATTGCATGGTCATCAACAATAATTATTTTTATTTTTTTCAATTCTGCCTCTTTTGATCCAGACTTCATTTGGTATGTTTTTGAGCACTGATATCATTAGTTTCAAAGTTATTTAAATTAATCAAGGATTTTATATTTTTATTTTTTTGGGTTTGGCCTGGTGAAAAAAGTATTTATTTTATGTAAAAAAATCAATTATTTGTAAATTTTTTTCACAATTAATGCTGTTTATTGAGAGAAGCGATAAATTCTGCGAAATTCGCAAATCACCACATCGTGGTATTTTTTTAAAAATTTAGGAAAATATTTTCATGATTTATTGGTTTTTATATAAGTAATATTACCTATTGAGTAAGTGGTTTTACCTATAAAAAAATAAAAATTGAAAATATTTTAAGTGCGGTATATTTTTTGCTTAAAAACAAATAAAAAACAATTTTAAAAAGCTTAATTTGATTGAAAAGCACGTATTACTGGCTCTTAATAAGTTAAACGCTAGGTGTTTTTACCTATTGATTTTAATAAACTAATCCTATATTGAGCATAAAGATTTATTATTTCTTTGCGTAATCCTAATGTAAGTGAAAGGGCGGAGCTGTTTTTTTTATTTGAAAAGAATGATTTTAATATATGAAAAAAACTACCCAATAAAAAATCAGGATTTTCATCGCCTCAATTATTTTTGATACTTAATGACGATATTTATTAAATGCGAAATACGGCCATTCAAATTATAAATTTAGAGACCTCGTATAAAATGTTATTTGTAATTGTTCAGCCCGTTAAAAGAGGTTATCTAAAAAGCACTGTCTGATGGATATTTGCAGGAGGTTAAGCGAATAGCATCGAAACAAAATATCCATCAGACAGGGCGCAGTCAAGCATAAGAACTGAATAGTTACTCTTATTTTTTTACCTTCCGGGGAAACTGGGCAAAAGAGTACCCTATTCACAGATCTCTATAAGTCAGGGGGAATTATGATTATGAACAGGAAAAAAGGAATTGAAAGAAGAAAAAACAAGAGATACAAAGCAGTAAAAGGTTCTTATGCATCTATAAATCCCACTTCGCGCATAATTGGTCCTATAACCGATATCAGCATGGGAGGACTTGCATTCAAATATACAGATACTGGCGGTGATAATTCCATTGAAGAACCCCTTGAGGAGAAAACAATCTGTTTGAGCAATCTGGGATACTTTGTGGGTAATATTTCCTTTAAAACCGTTTCAGAAAAGGAAATCACAACTGTTCCCTCATTTTTAAGCGGTTCAATGAAGGTTAAACTAAAACAGGTACAATTTGTAGCCCTGGATTTTCAACAGATGATTGACCTGGATAATTACCTTAGAAATAATGTTTATGAGCCTTTGGAAAACTTTCCCCCTGATAACGACAATAAAGAAAACCTGACTCCTGAATGAATTTTTCCATGATAAAAATCAAAGATTTGACCTGGGACCCAGCCATTTACCCCAGAGCCGCCAAAAGCCGGCAAACCATCAGTGCATACGCTGAATCCCTTTCCATCAACGTCCAGTTTCCCCCGATCAAGATACAAAGGGTCTTCAACTACCCGGATGCCAATGGCAATAAATCAACTAAAGCCTTTATAATCCTGGACGGCAACCACCGCTGTGAAGCATTTATAGAAAAAGGATTCAAAGAGATCCCATTCATTGAATGGAAAGACCACCCCCTTGATTACAAGAAAAACAAAATACCTCTTCTCCTTGAATCAGCCCGATGCAACACAGTCCATGGCGATCGATTAACGGCAAACGATAAAAAGCAGGTTGCCCGGGACATTGCAGCAAAAGATCCTGAATGCAAATATACTGAAGATGCACTATCAGAAAAATTAGGTGTTACCCGGCAAACCATCAACATCTGGATTTCAGATATCCGTGCCCGGCAGAAAACAAACAGAAACAGCATTATCATTCGCTTAAGCCTTCTTGGATGGACCCAGGGAAAAATTTCAGAAAGGGTGGGAATAAATCAACAGAGAATTTCTCAAATTACCAATAATGCAAATTTTGGCAATATTGGTAATTTGCTCTCCAGAGGCCATAACATGGAATATATAGCCTCCCATTTCCAAATGGACCTTGCCCTTGCCTGGGCCATAAGATTGCAGAAGAAAACGGATCAGGAAAAATTCAAAGAACTTGGATGGGGCCTTCGCACCTGGGATCAGTGGAATTTTAACGAATGTGATGAACGCTTTGGAGATGACTGGCCAGGCCGTATCCCTGCCCAGCTGATCGCCCACACTTTGTACTATTATACAAAACCCGGCGATCTTATCCTTGACCCCATGGCCGGCGGCGGCGTAGTCCCGGACACCTGCCTTCTCTTTGAACGAAAATGTCAGGCCTTTGATCTGGCATCCCGGGAAGATCGACCTGAGATAGAGCACCATCACTGGGACCCTAAAAAAGAAACATGGCCCGTGACAAAAAAACCAGACCTGATCTTTTTTGATCCACCCTATTACACAAAGAAAAAAAAGGAATACGAACAAAAAGCAGATAAGGACATCCCCTCCATATCCTCATACACAAGAAAAGACTACATGCAATTTTTTAAAGACTATTTCACCCTGGCCCATAAAAATACAAAACCAACAACAATCCTGGCCTTTCTCAACGCTGACTGGCGCAATTTTGAATCCACTCCGGCTGTAGAGGAAAAACCAGATAAATCCATAACAATATTCGATTACCACAGGCTTTTATCCCAAACGGGATGGAAAACAATTCTTCGCATAGAATGCCCCCTGTCTTCCGAACGTCTGACGGGGAACCAGGTACAAAAGATGCAGGACAAACGAATCATAGGGACCATCGGCAGAACGCTTTTGGTCGCAAAAAAAACATGATTTTATTCCAGGACAAAAGCTTAACTGGGACAGACCCCAATAATAGGGAATTATATGCTTAATAGCGATACAAAGGTAGCTGTAATAGGTCTGGGATATGTTGGGCTGCCCCTGGCAGTTCATTTTGCAAAAAAACATCATACAATCGGATTTGATTTAAAAGAAAAAATTATTTCCAACTGCATGGCAATGAATGATCCGACAGGTGAAGTCTCCTATGATGATTTTAGAGATGCAGTCCGTTTTTTCCCCACAAAAGATGCCTCAATGATTTCAAAGGCTGATTTTATTATTGTTGCAGTTCCAACGCCCATAGATGATGCAAAAAAGTCTGATCTGAGAGCTGTTGAAAGTGCCTGTGAAACCATTGGACAAAACATGAAAAAAAATACCATTGTTATTTTTGAATCAAGTGTATACCCGGAAGTTACACAAGAAGTCTGTGTGCCGATTTTAGAAAAAGCCTCGGGTTTAAAATGGAAAGAGGACTTTCATGTGGGATATTCGCCGGAACGTATAAATCCAGGTGATAAAGAACACACCCTGAGTAAAATTATAAAACCAGTTTCAGGCGATGATAAAGAAACCCTTGAAAAAGTTGCCAGTCTTTATGAATCAATATTGGATAAACAAAAAATTGGACAAAAATTTTTAAAACCCGCTTTTTGACCCCAAAAAGCGGCAGCTAAGAGGAAAAAACACCCCAAATTGTAACAATTTTTCTTTAATAACAAACACTTATCAGGGTCAGACCCTGCATATTGACAATGTGTTTTTGAGTGTGTATAATAAAACACATCAATTAATACAAGGGGGTTAGACAATGAGTACTGAAATGATAAGATTGAACATTACACTGCCTTCTTCCATTAATGAGGAACTCAATCAATTTTCCGCACCCAGAAAAAGAAGCCAGTTTATTGCAGAAGCTATTAAATTAAGAATCATGCAATTAAAAGAAAAGAAAATGGAAGCGCTTCTTAAAGAGGGGTATGAGGCAACTTCCAAAGAAGGCCTTCAAATAACAAAAGAGTTTGAATCCATTGATATTGAGAACTGGGATGGATATTAAACGCGGAGAAATTTTCCTGGCAGCGCTTGATCCTGTAGTAGGCCATGAAATTGCAAAAACAAGGCCTGTTGTTGTTGTCTCCAATGATATCGGCAATAAATATTCTGGAACTATTACCATAATTCCCCTTACTTCAAAAAATTTGATTAAAATTTATCCCTTTGAGGTTTATCTGCCTAAAAAAATTACGGGCCTGGAAAAGGATTCAAAAGCAAAGACTGACCAGATTCGCACCTTGGATAAAGCAAGATTGATAAAATCCATCGGCTGTTTGAACCATGAGCTGATAAATAATATGAATAATGCGATTAAAATTCATTTAAATTTGAATTCCTGATCCTATACCATAAGCACACTTGTTCTATAACCAAAAATCATTAACAATGAAAGCCTGACCCCGGATCATTGTTCCACAGTCACCTTAAACTCAACTTTTTGACCCCGAAAAGCGGCGGCTAAGAGCAAAAAACACCCCAAATTTTAACAATTTTTCTTTAATAACAAACATTTAACAGGGTCAGACCCCACTTTAACACTATACTGATAGCGTTTTTTATGGTATAGATATCAAAGAGAATGACAAAAAATAGCACATAATTAATGATGATAATGACGAAATTTTGGAGATAAACCCTGAAACGAAAAATTTATAATAAATTATTGCTATGGAAAAAAAATCAAACCCGTAAGCCATTACTGCTTCAGGGTGCGCGTCAAGTCGGCAAGACCTATCTTGTGGAGGTATTTGGAAATAAAGAATATGCTAATTTCTTCAAATTCAATTTTGAACAGGATTCAGGTTTAGGGGAGTTATTTAAAAAGAAGTTAAACCCTGAAAATATTATTGAAAATTTAAGCCTGTATTCAGGGAAAAAAATATTAAGTCAGGACACCTTGATTTTTTTTGATGAAATCCAGGCAGTTCCGGAAGTTTTAACAAGCTTAAAGTATTTCCACGAACAGGCGCCTGAGTATCATATCATAGCAGCCGGTTCATTATTAGGGGTCAGCGTTGCTAAAGATAACAGCTTTCCTGTTGGCAAAGTGAACTTTATGATGCTCTATCCCATGTCTTTTAATGAATATTTGATCGCTTTTGGTGAAGAACTTCTGGCGGATAAATTACAATCAAAAAAAGATAATGAACCTTTGCTTGACATCATACATGAAAATTTATTGTCACATCTTAAAATATATCTCTATCTTGGTGGAATGCCCGAAGTCCTTAAAGAATACAGAAGAAGCCGTGACATTGTTTTGGCGCGGAAAATTCAAAATGAAATATTAGAGGCCTATTCCAGGGATTTTTCAAAGTATTCAGACAGGTCACAAGCAATCAAAACATCTGAATTCTGGCATTCCATACCCCGTCAGCTGGCAAAGGAAAATAAGAAATTCAAGTACAGCCTGGCGCGTAAAAATGCCAGAGCATCCGCATTTGAGCAAACGATCGTCTGGCTCAAAAAGGCCGGTTTGATTAATACCGTTTATCATATCGGTACACCTAAATTACCGCTGTCCGGTTATGCGGATTATACAAAATTTAAAGTATACCTTCTTGATTCAGGATTATTGGGCGCTATGCTCAATATCACATCTGACATCATTGTTAAATCCAGCAAACTTTTTTCAGAATATAATGGTGCATTTATAGAAAATTATGTGGCTTCCGAGCTTGTAGCCTGCGGTGTCAGAGATCTTCATTATTGGACCTCAAAAAGCGACGCAGAGGTTGATTTTATCCTGCAGCACCATAATGCTATTTTCCCTCTGGAAGTTAAAAGCGGCTTAAATAGAAATATTAAAAGCTTAAGAAGCTACGCCGGCAAATACCATCCCAAAAGAATATATCGCACCTCGCCGAGAAATTTTACCCGGGATGATGATTTTGTCAATATCCCGCTTTATGCCTGTTGTTTAATGGCGGGGTCAGAAAAATAAAATATCCATCCTTTGCCCCGAATAAGGACAATATGGAATTGATTCCAGAGCTATCTTAAAACCTTGTTTTTGACCCCGAAAAGCGGCGGCTAAGAGGAAAAAACACCCCAAAATGTAACGATTATCCTTCGAAAACAAACTCTTATCAGGGTCAGACCCCGTCATTAAGATACTTGACAAAAATAAGATTTTGCACTACATTTGTCAACACAGCACAAGAAAACTTTAAAAGGGAAGCAAATGAAACCTGCAATTAATATAAGACTCGAAAAAGAGATGCTGAATTCTCTGGACAACTATGCCAGGGAACTGGAAAAGACAAGGACAAATCTAATTGAAAAAGCAATAGACGCTTATTTTGATGAACTGGATGAAATGGTGGCTGACAAAAGAATTGATGCCTTGAAAAAAGGTGAGACCGAAGTTATCCCCCTTGAAGTAGTCTTTGCCAGAGCAGGCATTGATGTATAAAATTGGATTTGAACCTGAAGCAGAAAAAGAATTTTTGGCTTTGCCGGATAAAGATAGAGCCTTGGTTGCAAAAAAAATAATCACGCTGCAAAAAGGCCAGTTTCAAAAGGATAAACCGCTAAAAGGCAGGCACAAAGGTAAATTTCGCAAAAGAGCAGGAAACTTTCGGATTATCTATCTGAAAGAAGGAAATTTGTTATTAATAACCATTATCCGGATTGCCCACAGAAAAAAAGTATATTCTTAGAGATTTTTATATCAAAAATAAAAAAAAGCAGTACTGCTAATTGGTTTATTCATCAGATTCAAAGAAATGCCATTGTATCAGCTAAGGATATTGCAGGACACTGGAAGGTGTCAGAAAGAACAGCTAAACGGGATATCACAGATTTAAAGCAAAAAAAAGTGATCGCTTTTTCAGGCGCTGCAAAAAATGGTTCTTATCACTTGTTGATTGCAGAGAGCGACACTTAATTGATTCTGGATCGATCGGTATCGAACAGAACCTGGATAAATCTGGAAAGCGATATAAGATAAAAATGCTTACAATGCTGTTTTTGACCCCACCTTAAACAGTATCGTTTGACTTTATGGTGTAGGATTATTACAATACGCACATGATAAAAATTAAGAAGTTTTACATCTACATGAGGACAAAGGGTGTGAGTGATTAAAATGGAACTGATCAATAAACAATATATTGTTGATGAGAATAATCGGAAAGTAGCAGTTCAGATTCCCATTGATGTTTTTGAAAAAATGGAACTATTACTTGAAGACCACGCACTGTTTCACTTAATGAAAGAGAACACAGACTCTGATTTGTTAGAATTAACCGATGCCCAGGCATATTATAGGCAACTGGTTAAAGAAGCGTGAAAGTAAAATACAGAAAGAAATTTTTAAAAGAACTTTCTCAAATTCCTTCTCCACACAGAGTCAAAATGGAACGTTTCGTATTTAAGGAACTTCCCCAGGCCGGGTCAATACATCAATTGGGTGCCATAGAACAGATGAAAGGTTACCCCTTGTGTTTTAAGGTTCGATTCGGATCTTACAGGATAGGTCTAAAAATTGAAGGTGATGCTATTATTCTGGAAAAAGCGTTGCACCGTAAAGATATTTATCGCCATTTCCCATAAAAAAACCAGAGTCCAACAAAATTCTTACAATGCTGTTTTTGACCCCAAAAAGCGGCGGCTAAGAGCAAAAAACACCCCAAATTTTAACAATTTTTCTTTAATAACAAACACTTATCAGGGTCAGACCCTCAAAATAATACCTTGGAAAAAAACACACAGCCTGACAAAACAACCTTGTAAAAAATCAATAAAATAATTATAACAATTAAATGATGCATAGATCAGCAATAGATTACCTTGTGGAATGGAAAACAAGGCCAAGAAGAAAACCGCTTGTAATAAGAGGTGCAAGACAGGTAGGAAAGTCATATCTTGTATCTATGTTTGCTGAACAAAATTTTTCAGATTATATTGAAATTAATTTTGAAAGTGACCATGAGATAAAATCTTTGTTTTCCGGATCACCGGAGCAAATTATTAAACTATTAGAACTTAGATTTAATAAAATAATTGATATTGAAAATACCCTTCTTTTTTTAGACGAAATACAGGCTGCACCGGAAGTATTTGCAAAACTGAGATATTTTTATGAAGATTTGCCTGACATGCATATAATTGCAGCCGGTTCCCTGCTCGAATTTATTCTGGAAGATCATACGTTCTCTATGCCGGTTGGGAGAATTGAGTATCTGCATCTTGGCCCCATGACATTTGAAGAATTTTTAACAGCAAGCGGCAAAACAATGCTGGTTGAGTATATAGAAAATTATTCTATATCAGAAGACTTTCCTGATCCTGTTCATTCTCAGCTTGTGGCTCTTTTTAAAACATATTTAATCATTGGAGGTATGCCGGAGGCAGTTCAGGCATATTTAGAAAAAGGATCTTTTCACGAATCCGAAATCGTAAAAGCATCCATTCTGGAAACATATGCAGACGATTTTAATAAATATGCATCAAGAGTTAATCATTTGCGTATCCTTAATCTGTTTAAGAAAGTTCCTCTTATTGTAGGGGAAAAGTTTAAATATGTGAATATTGACAGGCATGATAGAGCTCAAAGCATCGCCAAATCCCTGCATCTGCTTGAACTGGCTAAAATTACATATTGTGTTAAGCATAGTGCATGTAATGGTGTGCCTTTAGGCTCCCAGGTAAATGAAAAAAAATTTAAACTCATTTTTCTTGATGTTGGACTAATGGCGACTGCCTGTGGAATGAGTATGATTGATATTGAACATGTTGATGATTTAATGATGGCTAATTCCGGGAGTCTGTGTGAGCAGTTTGTAGGTCAGCACCTCCTTTATTTGGATGAGTTCTATAAAAAGCCTGAACTATTCTACTGGGTTAGAGAAGCAAAAAATTCCTCAGCCGAAGTTGACTATGTTATTTCTTTAGGAGTTCAAATCATACCGGTTGAAGTTAAAGCAGGTAAGACAGGACGTTTAAAATCACTGCATCAATTCATAAAAGATAAAAAAGTTAGGCTGGCTGTCCGGATTAATCTTGCAAAACCAAATATTTTAAAGGATTCACACAAATTACCCGGAGGTGAATCCGTTGAATACAAGCTTTTTTCAATTCCTTTCTACCTGGCTGGACAAATTAGAAGACTTTTAAGAGAAATTTAAGAAAAAATGTTAAAAATTGATGATATGAAACTTGCTGTAATTGGCCTGGGTTATGTCGGACTGCCACTGGCTGTTGTTAATTCTAACAAGACGCAGATGAACTCATCGAATTTTGCAGCGAATTAAAAGAAGATGTTTTGACTTGGCTACATGAAAATCATCCTGAATTAATCAGATGATAATGATGATTCTGGGCCGATTCCAAAACAAAATCTCATTTTTTCCCTTAAAACCCGCTTTTTGACCCCAAAAACCGGCGGCTAAGAGCAAAAAACACCCCAAATTTTAATAATTTTACTTTAATAACAAACACTTATCAGGGTCAGACCCTGAAAAACGAAAAACAGAAATTTTGTTGCAATTTTGTGTAATATATGTATAATTCAGACATAACATTTGAATGGGATAATGAGAAAAGCCGCAGTAACCAAACCAAACACGGCATTGATTTTGATACAGCCAGGGCCTTGTGGGACGATTGCAACCGTGTCGAAATCCAGAGTTCCTATCCACTTTAAAACAGGAGTATTTTGATAGCTAAGCTTGATAAAAAACTATGGACGGCAATTTTTACGTGGCGCGGGAGTGCCCTGCGAATTATATCAGTTAGACGCGCCAGAAAGCAGGAGGCAAATCTTTATGGTTAAAAAGAAAATAGCAAAAAGCACGGAAGAATTTGACCGGCGATTCAATGATGGTGAGGATATTCATGATTTGATTGACATCTCCAAAGCCAAAATTGTTCGGCACGGTAAAAAGGTACGTATCACAATCGATATGGCGGAAGAGCTGGTTAGTGAAATCGATGGCATCCGAGCTACCATAGGTGTGGACCGAGGGGCCTTGATCAAGGTCTGGCTATACGAAAGGGTAAAACAAGAAAAGGCATTGACTGCGAGAAGCTGAAGGCTTATTCCTCAACGATAATAATGCAAGCCTGATTCCTAAAACAAAATTCTTAAAATGCTGTTTTTGACCCCGAAAAGTAGGTTCTAAGAAGTGAAAACGCAGTCATTTGGAACGATTTTCCCATAAAAACAAACTCTTATCGGGGTCACACTTATCAGGGTCAGACCCTGACTAAACTGATTAAGGAAACCATGCCAGACAAAGATAACACACTCGTTGATCTCCTTGTAGACGAAGAGCAGCATAGTCTGCTGAAAAATTTAAGCGCCTCCTTGCCGGATGTCATTTTAAATGACCGGCAGATCTGTGACTTTGAGTTGCTGACAACGGGCGTTTTCTCTCCTTTAAAAGGATTCATGAAACAAATTGATTATGAATCTGTCCTGGACCGCATGCGCCTTGAATCCGGAGAACTCTGGCCTGTTCCCATCTGCCTGGATATCTCTCAAAGTCTGGCCTCCACCCTTGAAACAGGACAGTCCGTCACCTTAAGAGATCCGGAAGGTTTTCTTTTAGGGATCATGAATATTGAAGATATCTGGACTTTGGACATGGAAAAAGAAGCCCTGGCAATTTATGGTACCCAGGACAAAACCCACCCCGGTGTTGACTACCTTTACAGCAAATCAGGCAAATGCTACATTGGCGGTGACGTTCAAGCCTTAAGTCTTCCCATTCATCCTGATTTCAAACAGATCAGAAACACTCCGCTTGAAGTCCGGAAAACGTTCTCCAAACTGGGATGGAAACGCATTGTAGGGTTCCAGACCCGGCAGCCCATCCACAGGCCCCAGTTTGAAATGACCATCCAGGCCATGCAGAAAGCTCACGCCAACCTTCTTCTTTTGCCCATAGCAGGCGTTACAAAACCAGGCGACTTTGATCATTTCACCCGCATGCGCTGTTACCAGAAAGTATCAGCTCACTATCCCCCTGACTCATATGTGTTAAACCTGCTGCCCCTGGCCATGAGAATGGCTGGCCCAAGGGAAGCTATCCTCCACATGATCATCGGTAAAAATTTTGGCTGCACCCATTTTGTCATTGGCCACGATCATGCCTCCCCGGGCAATGGCAGCAGCAATAAACCCTTTTATAAATATGATGAAGCCATAAAACTTGCCGCCAATGCCCACAAAGAAATCGGGGTAGATATCGTCACATTTGAAGAAATGGTCTATCTTCCCTTTGAAGATGAATACAAAATTGCAAGCAAGGTTCCAGAAGATACAGACACGATTTCTTTTACAGGAACAGATATCCAGAAAAGAATCCGGACCGGCAAACGAGTGCCGGACTGGGCTACATTTCCGGAAGTCATCCATGAACTGCAAAAATCCTATCCCCCGCCTTTAAAACAGGGGCTTACTATATTCTGCACAGGACTGTCCGGAGCCGGCAAGTCCACCATTGCCAATATCCTTTATTCAAAATTTCTTGAAATCGGGACAAGACCCGTCACCCTTCTTGACGGGGATATTGTCAGGAGAAACCTTTCTTCAGAACTCAATTTTTCAAAGGAACACCGGGATATCAATGTAAAAAGAATCGGTTTTGTCGCAGCAGAAATAACAAAAAACCGAGGCATAGCCATCTGCGCCCCCATCGCACCCTATGAAAAAACACGAACCCGGATCAGAGAATCCATTGAAGCCCATGGAGGATTTTTTGAAATCCATGTTTCCACACCCATAACAGAATGTGAAAAAAGGGATAGGAAAGGCATGTATGCCAAAGCAAGGGCCGGTCTTTTAAAAGGCTTTACAGGCGTGGATGACCCTTATGAAGATCCGTCCAACCCGGAACTCAACATCGACACCACAAGCCTGACACCGGATGAGGCTGCCCAGCAGGTGATGCTCTACATCAGTCGGCAGGGATTTATTTAATTCTTACAATGCTGTTTTTGACCCCAAAAAGCGGCGGCTAAGAGCAAAAAACACCCCAAATTTTAACAATTTTCCCATAAAAACAAACACTTATCAGGGTCAGACCCGGCCAAATGCGCAGGCCATGACAAAAAAGTTGTCCTTATTAAATTTATAACTTATAATAAAGATCAATTAAGTATTATTTTAAGGAGTCGCATCATGGAAGCCATTGAATTTAAGGCGAAAATCAAAAACGGATTTATTCGTATTCCTGAAAAATTTAAACAAAGAACCAACGGCAATGTAAAAGTTATTATTATAAGTGAACAAAAGGCCAAGCAGACCGATATAATCAATAAGTTGTTGTTAAATCCTATAAGATCAAAGGGTTTCTCACCTTTTTTGAGAAAAGAAATCTATGAGCGCTTTTAATATACAGCCTGAAGCAACATACTTCATAGATAGTGCCTGAACGGAAACCCGTGTTTGGGCGAAAAATTGCCCATATACAAGGCGCAAGAAAGTTTGAAACCGGAGTGTACTCCTGTACATGAGGATTTCAAACTTTTGCAGCAACGCAGTAGATGGGTGAGTTTTCGTTCAAACACTAGATACAAATATATGGCTTTATGCATTTATCCAGAGTCAAAATGCAAAAAAAAATGAAATAGCAAGAGTTATTATCAAAGAATGTGAAATTGTTATCAGCACCCAGATAATCAATGAGATGTGTGTGAATCTGATAAAAAAAGTGGGTTTTTCAGAAATTGAAATCCAAAATTTGGTAGCATCTCTCTACCGGAAATATACAGTTTTTGAGTTATCACAAGACATACTTGTAAAAGCTTCAAAAATACGCACTAATAACAGCTTCTCTTTTTGGGATAGCATCGTGGCAGCCAGCGCTTTGGATTGTGATGCGGAGTATTTAATATCTGAAGACATGCAGGATGGGTTTCTTCTTGAAAACAGTCTTAAAATAATAAATCCATTTGCATAAAATAAATACTGTACCCATCAACAATTACAATAAGAAAGCCGCTGCCCCCAGGCAAAAATCTTTAAAACCTACTTTTTGACCCCAAAAAGCGGCGGCTAAGAGCAAAAAACACCCAAAATTTTAACAAGTTTTCTTTAATAACAAACACTTAGTAGGGTCAGACCCTGAAAAACAGTTAGTAGTCCAGACCCGGTGTTTGACTATTATGAGCAAATAAATTAAAATAGTTAATTAAAGATTAACTGGAACTGTAGGAAATACACAGAAACGAGTTAAAGCCTATACAGGAAGATGGAATGCATATAATATTTAAAAAAAATATCGATAAAATAAAAACCTTATGTATGAATCATAACATTAAATCCGACTTATCAGGTCAGACCCGTTATTAAGGAGGTAACCAATATGGAAGCTGCAACACCAATGTCCCCTGAATCATTAACAACAGTTGAGATTTTGGAAAGTATAAGTGTAACACATCGAAATCAAGCTTTAGAAATGTTAAGAACTTTTGCATATGAACTTCGCAGTGAACAGAAATGGGAGGAATTGTATTCAAAGCATCCTGGGCCGATGAAAAAAATGGCAAAACAGGCGCTTAAAGAATACAAAGAAGGAAAGAGCCGGGAATTGTAACAAATTTTCTTTAATAACAAACACTTATTAGGGTCAGACCCCGTTATAAAACATCTTGATTATGGCTATAAAGATGGCTATAATGGATAAAAACATAAAGTATCAAGGAGGTGATAATAATGCAAAAGCAATTTTCCATAGCTGAAGCAAAAAACAGACTTCCCGCCATTATTCATTATGTCGAAAAGGGGCCATATATCGAGTTGACCAGACGAGGAAAACCAGTTGCAGTATTGCTGTCGATTCAAGAATATGAACGGCTCAGCCGCAAATATTCGGGTTTTTGGAATACCATTTTGGAATTTCGGCGAAAGACTGAGGATGAAGGGGTTGAGATTTCTGACAGGGATTTCAACGGGCTTCGAGACCTGTCTTCTGGAAGAGAAGTCCAGTTAAGATGATGAAATATCTCATCGATACAAACGTACTTTCAGAGGCAGTGAAAACAATCCCTGATAAATTGGTCATGAATATGCTTGAAAAATGTCAGCACGAAATAGTCACTGCTGCGCCGGTTTGGCATGAACTCCAATTTGGTTGTCAGCGCCTTGCCCGATCCCGTAAACGTGAAATTATTGCTTCATTTCTTAACGACGTTGTCAAGCGCACGATGCTTATACTTCCTTATGATGACAGGGCAGCAGAGTGGCATGCAGGGGAACGTGCCAGATTATCATCAAAAGGCTTAACCCCCTCATTTGTTGATGGACAGATTGCGGCAATATCAGTGGTGAATGGTTTGATACTGGTAACACGGAACATTGATGATTTTAAACAGTTTTTAAGGCTGAAGATTGAAAACTGGCACTTCCCGAAATCTGAATGATAAAGATTTTAAGCCCATTGAGAAAATCTGCGGCTTAAAATGCTGTTTTTGACCCCGAAAAGCGGCGGCTAAGAGGAAAAAACACCCTAAAATGTAACGATTATCCTTCGAAAACAAACACTTATCAGGGTCAGACCCTGCCTGATAATAGAAAAAGGATTTGCAGAAATTTAAGTTTATGGTTACACTGTTACAGATATAATCAAACAGGGAGTAATAACGTATGAAAGCAGTCGAATATACAACTAATATATCAAAAAATGGAGTGCTTTTACTCCCAAAAAAAATTTTACAAGAACTGAATGTTATGAAGAATTCAAAGATTAAGGTTGTGTTATTATATGAGGATGAACCTGGTAAAAAAGATTTGACACGATTTTGCGGGAAGTGGCAGGATAAAAGAGATGCGGATACAATCATAAAGGAAATTTATGCCGATCGGGATAAAAATATTCGATCAGAATCAGTAACTAAACCATGAGTTATCTGCTTGATACAGACATCATTATATATTGGCTGAACGATGCTATTCCGAATATACGGAATAAAATAAACAGCATAGCTAATGATGAAATTTATATATCTTCTATTACAGTCGCCGAACTCTATTTTGGCGCTTATTATTCGTCACAAGTGATTAAAAACATAGAACTTCTAAATGAATTCACTTCTGAGCTTAACATACTTTATTTAGATACTGAATGTGGTAAAATTTTTGGTAAGATTAAGGCTGATTTAAAAAAAGAAGGAAAAATTATCAACGACTCAGATTTATTTATTGCATCGATTGCAATAAATAATAAAATGCGGCTGGTGACCAACAATGACAAACACTTCAAGAGAATAGAAGATTTGCAGGTAGAAAACTGGATATGATCGGCAGGATTTAAACAATCTGCCCTGATCTGAGAAAATCTGTGGCTTAAAATGCTGTTTTTGACCCCAAAAAGCGGCGGCTAAGAGCAAAAAACACCCCAAATTTTAACAATTTTTCTTTAATAACAAACACTTATCTGGGTCAGACCCTGCTAATCCGCTAACAGGGATATCCACTTGACATATCCCAAGTTAGCTTTATAATGTTAAGAAACAGACAAACTTTTTTCTGGAGATATCATAATGAAAAGTGTGCAAACAAAAATTTTCAAAAGCAACCGAAGTCAAGCTGTTCGACTACCTAAAGATGTTGCTTTTCCAGAATCAGTAAAGGATGTTGATATTATTGCCATTGGAAACAAGCGCATTATTGCACCAGTTGATCAATCCTGGGATGAATGGTTTGATGCGCCAGGAGTTTCCAGCGATTTTATGACAACGCGCAGGCAGCCGGAGGATCAGCTTCGGGAAACATTATAATGCTGAAGTATCTGCTGGATACAAATATTGTAATCTACACTATGAAAAATCGCCCACAGCAAGTGAAAAGGCGTTTTAAACAGCACAGAGGTCAGATGTGCATTTCCAGCGTGACTTTGGGAGAACTGATTTTTGGTGCGGAACATTCAAAGCAGGTGGAACAGAATTTATCAGATATTGAAGCAATGGTTGCTCGACTTGAAGTATTGCCCTTTGACAACAAACCAGCATATCATTTCGGACAGATTCGGGCTTCATTATATAGTATAGGCAAACCCATTGGACCGTATGATATGATGATTGCCGGGCATGCAAGAGCATCCGGGTTGACGCTGGTAACAAATAATATCAAGGAGTTTGAACGTGTGCCGGGATTGATATTGGAGAATTGGGTCAGACCCTGAAAATGATAAGATATTGAGAGACAGAATGACAATTTATCAATTATAGATGTTGAAGAAGCTATGCTAACAGGCAGAGTTTTGGAGAATATAAAGACATAGGAAGGGGTGAAAGTTGTTTGATAGTTGGATTTACCAACAGCGGGAAACCGGTTCATGTAGTATGTGGTTTAAATGAAAATAGCTTAGTCATTATCACAGTGTATATACCGGGTCCTCCTAAATTTAAAAATCCATATGAAAGAGGTTAAAAATGAAAATTTGCAGCTTTTGCGGTAATAGAAATTTTAATAAAATTGTAACACAATATACATATAAACGAGATGGCAAATTTTATAATTCCGAGATACATAAGTCTACCCCATCAAGTAGCATGGCAAAAAGACATACATTCCTACGCAGCATACATAAGTAAAACACCCCTACAAAATTCTTACAATGCTGTTTTTGACCCCAAATGCAGACCCGAAATTAGGTGGTATTAGGTGGTTTGTAAGAAAAACCTTGACATTTTGTAGCTTTAAAGCTACTTTTCAATCAAATGGAAACGACAGAGCGAATTATTTACGAATATGTCACTCATGACGGCAGAAACCATTTTAGAGAATGGTTTGATTCCTTAAGCGATGTCCAGGCCCAGATTAAAACTGATGTAAGAATCGCTAGAATCAGACTCGGTAACTTTGGGGATGCCAAAAGTGTTGGAAAGGGCGTATATGAATTAAGGATTGATTTCGGCCCAGGATACAGAATCTATTATGGGTTAGAAGGAATCAACATAGTTTTTTTGCTCTGTGCCGGTGATAAAAGCAGCCAGAAAAAAGATATTAAAAAAGCACATACCTTTTGGCAGAATCATACAGGAGGAGAATGATGGCTATTGCAAATTATCAGGAAGGACTTCTGGAGAGATTGAAGGACTCAGGATATGCCACAGAATATTTAAATGAAGCCCTTAAGGAGGAGTCCCAGGAAGTATTTATGCTTGCTCTGAGGGACGTGGCAAAAGCAAGGGGGATCTCGCTTGTTGCCAAAGAAACAGATCTTAATAGGGAAACGCTGTATAGAATGTTATCGGAAAAAGGCAACCCAAATCTTTCAAGCCTGAACAAACTGTTAAATTCCCTTGGACTCATTTTGACAATTCGATCAAAAGAAAATGCTGCCTGATAATGGCAAAAATAACCTATCGGACACCCTGAAGGTCACATGTGGGATCTTTGAACAGCAAAAACCGGTGAGGAATTAATACCAGGGCTTTATAAAATTCTTAAAATGCTGTTTTTGACCCCAAAAAGCGGCGGCTAAGAGCAAAAAACACCCCAGATTGTAACCATTATCCATTGAAAACAACCACTTATCAGGGTCAGACCCCCAAATTTTCCAAATTGATTTTTGTACCAGCTAAGTGTATGATAGTCGTATGAATTATTTAGAGGCTTGGAGGATAAGATGAAAATTCGGATAACAGAAGAAATATGGAAAGAGGGTAATATGTATGTTTCGTATTGTCCTGAATTAGATATTGCCTCTTGCGGTGAGGATGTTTCTCAGGCAAAGAAAAATCTCATGGAGGCTATACTCATCAACATCGAAGAGACAAAAAAGGTGGGAACATTTGAGCAGTTTATTGAAGATTGCGGGTTAGAGGAAATAAATGCTGACATATTGAGTGTGCGCAAAGAGTTGGTTGGATTTACTCCTATTGAAGTGCCTGTATAGTGAAAATTAAACCGACTCATTATCAAGTGCAGATCAAAATTTTTGAAATGGCTGGATGTGTGTATGTTCGAACAAAAGGAGATCATCTTATTTACCGATACCCTGGGGCTGTCAGACCTGTGATAATACCCAAATATAAAGAAGTACCAATATTCGTTATCAAAAATAATATGCGTGTGATTGAAATGAGCAGAGAGAAATATCTTAAATTCCTGGAAAGGGCTTGAATTTTCTTAAGCTTTTAAGAGAATTCCAGATCTGACGATCATCAACTGGACAAAATGAAGAAAACCCTCAAAGCAAACCATCTGAGACCATCAGAAAAAATCTGCGGAACAAAATTCTTAAAATGCTGTTTTTGACCCCAAAAAGCGGCGGCTAAGAGCAAAAAACACCCCAAATTTTAACAAATTTTCTTTAATAACAAACATTTATTAGGGTCTGACCCTGATAAATATCTGACCCTGATAAATATAAATACCCTGATAAATAATGATAAGGAAAGCCTCTAAACTTTTATGAAAATTTTTCTAATAGCAGGTGCAAGACCCAATTTCATGAAAATCGCCCCCATTGCCAGGGCATTTGATAATCAAAGCCGGATCAACTATAAAGTTGTCCACACAGGCCAGCACTACGATAAAAACATGAGCGATATATTTTTTGAAGAACTTGGCATACGACAACCTGATTATCACCTGGGTGCAGGTGGCGGAACTCATGCCCAACAGACCGCAAAAATCATGACCGGGTTTGAAGAGATCTGTGAAAAAGACAGACCAGATCTTGTCATAGTAGTGGGAGATGTAAACTCAACCCTTGCCTGCTCAATCGTAGCTAAAAAAATGCACATAAAAGTGGCCCATGTAGAAGCAGGCCTCCGAAGCTTTGACCTTTCAATGCCCGAAGAGATAAACCGCATGGTAACAGATTCCATCTCTGACATGTTCTTTGTAACAGAAGAGCAGGGCATGACAAATCTTCTAAAAGAAGGAAAATCAAAGGAAAGCTTACATTTTGTAGGCCATGTCATGATTGATAATCTTTTTTATCAATTGGAAAAGCTTAAAAAAATGGACACCACCTGTTTTCCGACAAGTCAATTTAAACAATCACACACTCAATACGGCGTGGTTACACTTCATCGTCCTTCAAACGTAGACGATAAAGAAAACCTTGAAACCATTTTTGAAACCTTGACCACTATTTCTGAAACCTTACCCCTGATTTTCCCCATTCATCCCAGAACCCGAAAAAACATGGAAGCCTTTGGCATAAAGCCGGGAGCCAATATAAAACTGACTGAACCCCTTTCTTACATGGAGTTTTTAAACCTCTGGAAAGATGCACGAGTAGCGTTAACAGATTCCGGTGGCCTCCAGGAAGAAACAACCGCCTTGAGTATCCCGTGCCTTACCATCAGAAACAATACAGAACGCCCGATTACGGTTACACAAGGCACAAATGAACTCATGGGGACATCAAAAGAAAAAATCCTTGAGTCATTCAAAAAAATAATGGGTAATGCTTGGAAAACAGGGCAGCGACCAAAGTTTTGGGATGGAAATGCCTCAGAACGTATTATTAAAGTTATTGGAAATTAATATATTAAAAATTGAGATACTCTTGCGATAAAGGATCGGTAGAATGTTAGTCGAAAAAAACCTGATTAAACAGGATTTAATCAGTAAGCTGGAAAATCATTCAGCAATCATAGGAATCATAGGGCTTGGCTATGTGGGACTACCTCTTTCAAAAGCGTACATCTCGCAAAGATATAAAGTTATTGGATTTGATATTGATAATTCAAAAATTGAATATATCTCAAGGGGTGAATCCTATATTGAGCATGTGGATATAGCCGATTTGAAAGCCGCTTTTGACAAAGGAGACTTTATTCCTACCACTGATTTTGTAAGAATTTCTGAAGTGGATGCTATTATTTTATGCGTTCCAACCCCCTTGAACAGTCATAGAGAGCCAGATCTTACATTTGTACTCAGTTCTCTTGAGTCTGTGTTGCCCTGGTTGAAAAAAGGTCAGGTGCTATCCCTTGAAAGTACAACTTATCCCGGGACAACAGAAGAAGAGTTGAGGCCTCGAATCGAACAACAAGGGCTAACAATCGGCAAAGACTTTTTTCTTATTTATTCTCCTGAAAGGGAAGATCCGAACAATCCTAAATATACGACCCAATCCATCCCCAAGGTATGTGGAGGTACAACTCACTCATGCTTTGAAGTAGGCAAGGCTTTATACGGAAAGGTAATTGAAGAAATAATTGAAGTAAGTTCCACCCAGGCAGCAGAAATGAGCAAAATTCTTGAAAATACTTTTCGCGCAGTTAATATTGCACTGGTTAACGAACTCAAACTTGTTGCTGAAAAAATGGGAGTTGATATTTTTGAGGTGATCAGGGCGGCATCTACCAAACCGTTTGGATTTATGCCGTTTTATCCAGGCCCGGGCCTTGGCGGGCATTGTATTCCCATTGATCCGTTTTATTTAACATGGAAAGCGCGTGAATATGGCATATCCACAAAGTTCATAGAACTTGCCGGTGAAGTCAACGTGTCAATGCCCAAATATGTGATCACAAAAGTAATGGAAGCATTAAATGTAAAAGGTAAGGCAATTAGCGGATCCAAGATTTTGGTTTTAGGAATAGCATATAAAAAGAATGTAGATGATATGAGGGAGTCGCCAAGCGCCGAACTATTGAAAATCCTTCAAGGCATGGGGGCTGAAATTGCGTATTCTGATCCACACGTACCTGCCTTTAAAAAAATGCGAAAATATAAATTTGATTTAACAAGTATAAATTTGTCAGAAGATTCTTTAAAAAGGTTTGATTGTGCTATTATTGCCACTGATCATGATAAGTTTGACTGGTCGTTGATTAAAGAGCATTCATCTTTGATAATTGATACGCGTGGTGTGTATGATATGGATAACGTTAAGATTTTTAGGGGATGAAGAAAGAAATTGCTTCAATAGAAAACTTACAGCGCCTCTTTCTTACATGGAGTTCTTACCTTTGGAAAGATGCAAAGCTTTCAGGCGGCCTCCAGGAAGAAACAACAGCTCTTGAAGACCTTTGATTAACTCAGCCGGCAAGGCAATCAATTATTACAAAAATGAAATTGTTCATCGAAAAAAAGATGTTGTTTTTTAATATAACTAATTAAAATCATTGAATATATGCTTCATTTGTGTTATAAAAAGACAATCAAAAAGCATAAATCAAGGGGTGCTAAATGGGATTTAAATCACGACAAAAAAATTTAACGTTTTCCGACCTTGAAAAAACATCCACCGATAAGAAGAATCGGAGCAAGGAGAATCTGAAGAATATGGAAAGGGTGGTAGCCTGGGACAATTCGAGTCTACACTTTTCAGGGATTACCCTGTAGGGGTCAAGAAGGAAGGGAACAAAGCCTATGGGGGTACCTTCCATAGTTTCAGATATACAAAGGTTGAATAAGTTTTTGTTAAATGATGGCATAAACTGTCTTGTTACAAAATTAAACGATTCTTGTGAAATCACAAAACAATTACAAAAATTGATAAATTATGAAGATCTAAGAAAAAGGTTAGGAGATACAGCCCAAAAAAATATTGTCTCTAACTTTAACGCTAAAACCTATGTTGCAGAAATAAAGCGTTTAGCAAGAGAATTTTGAATGTTGAAGAATTTGAATGAAAAGCGTAATTGAGAAAATTAAATCGGAAATATTGTAGTTTGAAGCACACCGTATGAAAAAATGCCAATTAATATTTACTTTTTTTATTGTAATTAATTTAATATCCCCGGTTTTTCTTCAGCGAGCTGATGGATTTTTGACTGGAGTGACTTTCATTTCAGATCTTTCAAGCCCTCAAGTTATAGGTTCTGCGATTAATTTTACGTCTGTAGGTGTCGGAGGAACTGGCGATTACGAGTATGAATTTAGAGTTAAATCAGGAGACACATGGTCAGTCGTACAGGATTATTCATCAACCTCTACCTGGCAATGGGATACAGTGGAAGCTGCAGCAGGCACATATTATGTTGGCGTATATGCGAGAAATGCAGGGTCCACAGCCAGATATGAAGCTGTAGGGAATATGAAGTTTGGTTTGGTTGAACTTCTGACTGGAGTGACTTTTATTTCAGATCTTTCAAGTCCTCAAGTTATAGGTTCTGCAATTAATTTTACGGCTGTAGGTGTCGGAGGAACTGGCGATTACGAGTATGAATTTAGAGTTAAGTCAGGAGACACATGGTCAGTCGTACAGGATTATTCATCAACCTCTACCTGGCAATGGGATACAGCGGAAGCTGCAGCAGGCACATATTATGTTGGCGTATATGCGAGAAATGAAGGGTCCACAGCCAGATATGAAGCTGTAGGGAATATGAAGTTTGGTTTTGTTGAACCTCTGACTGGAGTGACTTTTATTTCAGATCTTTCAAGTCCTCAAGTTATAGGTTCTGCGATTAATTTTACGGCTGTAGGTGTCGGAGGAACTGGCGATTACGAGTATGAATTTAGAGTTAAGTCAGGAGACACATGGTCAGTCGTACAGGATTATTCATCAACCTCTACCTGGCAATGGGATACAGCGGAAGCTGCAACAGGTACATATTATGTTGGCGTATATACGAGAAAGGCAGGGTCCACAGCCAGATATGAAGCTGTAGGGAATATGAAGTTTGTCATTAATCAGTTTGCTTCAGCCTATTATATTGACTCTATCATAGGTGGAAATTGTATGAATTATGACCCTGTTTCGAGAGAGTGTGGAAATGGAGCGCATAGGGCATTTACTACGATAGAAAATGCTTTTGAATACATAAATGACACAGAAACCATTATCATTATGCCAGGTTATTATTTATTATCAGAACCATTAGATTTGTATCAATCAGAAAAAACCATAACTGGTAATACTGGTTTTCCCGTCGACGTATTTATTGATTGCTCTCAAAGTGGGAATTGTATAAGTGTCTCTGGAGAAAAGAATATTTTTAAAAATATTACCTTTACTAATAGCTCATCGCAAAACTTCGCTGTTGAATTTGTCTATGTAGGGGATTATAATATTATTGAAAATTGTCTCTTTTTGGACAACAGTAAGCACCTTAAAGCATATAATATCCAAGGACTAAATATTAAAAATTCAAATTTTTTAGGCACTACAGAAGACACTAGAAACGCTATTAGATTAGAAAATTGTGGGAGCTATATACCATTACAAATTTCTTATAGTACATTTAGACCAAGCAACAATTATTTTTCAGATTCATTATATTTAAAATCCACTGATCTTAATTTTTTTAATAATTATTTAACAGGTTCTAGGAACGAAGGAATTTATATATATGACGACGAAACGAAACTATACGTTGCAAACTCAGTTGTTTTTGCGAATGGGACAACCTCCCATAATGGAGGATATAATATTAATGGAGCGTGTTCTCAAACAATAGTCGAAAATTCAATGACGAGATCTTTTGTGAGAGAGGATTATAATCTTTCAATAAATATAGATAATATAAATCCAATTAATGGATTGCTTGGGATTAAAAACTATAGTAGGTATGGATTTTTGGGTTAAGCGTTGATGATAATAGTAACTATGCCTATGCTTTGATTATGGCGCAAGAGGCAGAAAAATACAACATGCATATTACGTGGTATATTACTCCCGCGTATGGTTTGAATTCATCAGTTCAGTCTACACTTAAAACGCTCCTTTCTAATGGGCATGAAATTGGAGCTCATGGATGGAGCCACTCCAATCTTACTGCCACTTTAGCTTTTACGCTTACCCATTCCACATCTACTATGAAAATTATAGTGGACAACAGCGCAGGCCACTCAGAACAATGGTCAGGTACGCTAACTCTATCTACAGGAGAGGAGATAAATTTTAGTGATCCACAATTTGATACCATTGGAAAAATTGTAGCTTACTTAAATTTATTACCTGGCTATACATGTACTAAAGGGGTCGAGGTCAGTGGAAATGCAAAATCGGTTAGCCTCGCCTCGGCCAATGATGCCGATCTGAATGAAGGATATGATGCTCAGTTTGATCGTAATAACTATTTGACAATTGAAGTAATTGAGCCTAAAGAATGGTTAGAAACTAACATCAAGAATATTCAAGATTGTTCAGAGTGTAGCTACTACGAATGCGAAACCTTTGCATCGCCATTTGTTGATACTGATGAATTGGTTATGGACAAAGCAAAACTTGCCGGTTATAAATTATTAAGAGGAACGAATTCATCTCTCCAAAATGACGCATATTCATTGTCAAGGTTATCGATATATTCAGTTAGAAATATAACAAAAAATGATTTACAAGAAAGCGATGTTTATTCCCCAGAGCGAGTTTTTGGCCTGCTATCATTTCTTGCAGAAACTGGTTCTGTATCTGGATTATATCTTCACAAAGAAACTATCTTTTCTCGTGAAAATTTGTCGGATTTATTTTATAAAATTAACGAATTCGGCATAGATAACTTATTTGCAGGTAGTTTGGCAGAAATTTCTAATATTATTCGTGATTACGGCACGTTGTTGGTAGGCGGGTCGGGTAGGGATGAACGTTGGAAACTTTTTATTCAAGACTGCTTTGATCCCACACTTTCGTATAATTCATCATGCATTGATGCCGGGATAGATGTCGGTTTAGAGAGAGATATTAATGGAATTTTTGTGCCTCAAGGTTTTGCACCTGATGTTGGTATATTTGAAATAATTGCTGTTGAAGAGTGAAAGAATGAATTACACAAAGATCCCGCAACCCATATTCTGACACAACTGGTATTGATCCTCCTCCGATATTGTACACATGAAGTTAAGCCTCTATAATGCAAATTAAGGAGGACAAAAATGAGTTCAGAACCCAGAAGAAAATTTGACCAGGATTTTAAAAGAAACGCAGTGTTGTTACGTGCTGAACCCGGACTGTATGTTGTTGAGGAGGCAAAAAATTTAGATATTGGCAAAGATCTCCTATATCGGTGGCGGAAGGAAAGAATCCGGAACAATACCCGGATTGGGAATATGAGGAAGAATAGATGACTCGTGCAAAGGTCTCAAAGTATACATTGCCTGGGGACAACGGATATGAGAAAAGCCATTGACGGTCTATCCATTCTTGTGAGTGAAAAATTCAATTTGGATCCTTTCTCAGGTCATCTGTTTGCCTTTTGCAACCGCATTGCCTGGAAGATCAAGCCTATTTTAAATCCTTTATACGAGGTCTTTTTAAATTATGACAGAAATTTTTCAATACGCAGGATCTTCCGATGAAGTAAAGGAAGAGAAACGAAATAGCCGGGTAACGATTTCTAATTTCAATAAATATTTATTTTATGCGATTGTTATTATAAGTATTAATTTTTTTTTCATTAATGCTTATGGATCTGAGAAGATTTTTTCAAAGGGAACATTTGCACCTTACGTTTTTAAAAATTATGTTGAAAAACAAATTTTGGATAGCCTTCAAAAAAACAAATTAAATGATAAAGGAATAATCGCTAAAAATTCACAAAACCAAATTTCAACTAATAATGTTGCTGACCTTCAAAAAAATAATGGAACCAAGATTTGGTATGTTAGACCTATAAATGCTCCTATTCATATCGGTAACGGAAAATCGTACGAAACTGCCTGGCGCGGATTTAAGAGAATTGTGTGGGGTAACAAAGGTGTTAAACCCGGTGACACGCTCATGGTTTGTGGAATTCACCGGCAGCGGCTAAATATAGGTGTAAGTGGGAAAAAAGGAAAAAAAATTATAATATCTGGTGAGTATGTTGGCGATCCTGGCGGAATTTCGAGATCTAAAGGACACTGCATTTTTTTCGAAAAAAAGAACTATTTAGAGTTTAAAAAGTTGAAATTAAGTGGTTCGAAAGTTGGGATAGCAAGTTATAGTGGATGTAATAATATTATTGTTAATAATTGCAGCTTTTCTGATTTTAAATTAAAAGGATTACACCTTTATTCGCGTGATCCTGGTTATTATGTTGAAAATATATTGGTTAAAAATTGTAAATTTTCAAACATTGGCGATTGGGGTAATTCGGGTGCAAACAGCCTGACTTATGCAGGATATTCTAGAAATACAATAACCGAAAATTGTTATTTTGAGGGTGATGGACGTGAAAAAGGTGTAGACGGAATTCTGATACAAAATATTGTGGGAAACGGATCAAACCATGTGATCAGACACTGTGTTTTTACAGGGCATGAAGAAAATTCCATCGATCTCAAGCATGTAGTTGAATCACCGCTTCAAGAGGGATCAACAAAGATTTATAACAATGATTTCTCAAAATCTAATCAACTGGAGATTGTGCTGCATTGGGGTACACAAGGGGTCAATATTTTCAGGAATACTTTTCACGATGGAAACCTCGGTATAGGTATTGTTCGACATAATAAAATACTTAACAATAATGGGAACATTATTGTGACATATAATATTTTTGAGAATCTTCAATCCGGGTTGCTTATGGATTCTTTTTCAGACGGTATTGGCAACAGCACTTTTGTCAACAATACCTGCAAAAACATTGGTGCTAATAATAAAAAGAATTATTCGATACAAATTGCAACAAATAACTGGATAATTAAAAATAATATATTTTTTCTTCTTTCTAAGAGCAAACCGCCTTTCTGTTCAATTCGGTTCCTGTCAAATGTCGATATGAAAACAATTGATTTAGATCATAATTATCATTTTCTTGTTAAAGGGAAAAAAGTCTATCGGTTACCAGGAAACAGCAAATATTTGACAATTAAACAGGCAGAAAAAAATGGCATTCAAGGTGAAAAATTATCAATAAATACAGGTGCGGATGATTTTAGTACAAGCGTTTTAAGAGCATGTATTAATAAGGGTTTGGTGATAGAAGACGTTCATCCCACTGTTGATATATTTGGCAATCAAGTTCCCAAATGTGGTTTGCCGGATATTGGGGCATATGAAAGCGATTGTTCAGAGTAAATAATTGGGAGTTAGTTGAAAATACGTGACTGTTTTTTTGATTTTTTATCAAATATAATTATGATTGCGTGGTTTTAAATCTAAAATATTTTCGAGGAAAATATGGGAATAGAAACTGTTGGAATAATACCTGATACATATAAAAAATCTTCTTATTGTGGTGATATTGCAAACCTTCCGTTCGTTAAGAAAATAGTGTTGTTACCCGATATTCATATCAAGGAAAAATACTTGCGGGAAAAGTACCAATGTGTTGTCCCTTCCAGTTGCGCGATTGTCTCTGATGAAGACCATTTATATCCACAATTCAGGTCCCGGGGAATCGGTTGCGGGATTGCCTTATGGTCTTTAAATACCCAATATGATGAGACGCAGGAAGAGAGAATATTATCCTTTTTTAAGGAACTTTTTTGTTCAACAGCTAATCCTCAACCTATTGCATCAAGGGTGGATGAGGCGATTGGAAAATTTTTTCCATCAATCCCCAATATCGTTTCACAGGGAGATTATGGGATTCCTAGAAAACTCTGGCGAAAAGCATTGTACGGTGGAGCACAGTTTTATTTTGATACCTATTTGCAAAATTATACCTCATCTTCAATAATCGATTCGTTTGAATCAAATGGGAATCATTTGAATTCAGAGCAGAAGGAAGTTCTGATTCAGGATAATAATTTTTTAACCGAAAGTATCGGCAAAGGACGGGATTTTTCAGGAGGAGATTATCGATCCGGGTTGTGGATTTCCGGCAACCACTTTATTGAACTCCAGAAAGTTACTGAAATATATGATATTGAGGCTGCAAAAAATGTGAATTTTAATTTGGGTTCTCTTGTCATTATGAATCATTCCTGTGGTTTTGGATTGGAGTGGATATTACAGCCTGATATAGTAAGGCGCAGAATTAAATTAAATAAATTCCAGTATGTTGATAAAACTGAAAAAGATTACGAGAGCATTAAACTTGCGATATCTCTTTTAAAAAACCTGGGGTCACTAAGGCGTGCGATTTTCTATAAAAGACTGGTCGACAGCACTCGAAAGCATTTGCCCGAAGCAGAGGTTCGGTTATTAGCGGAATGCAATCATAATGATATTGAATGGAACTCTGACAGGATTATTTATCGTCATAATTCTTTAAAAATTGAGAAAGGAAAATATCAAATTATTTCTGGTTTATACAATCATCCTTCCTATTTGATTCAAGGCGGTAAAAATGCTTCAAAGTCATGCTTTTCAGTTGGCCACGGAGTTGGCGCTTTTTTACAAGGGACTGAGTATAAACCGGATTCAAAAAGAAATGTATTGCGAGTGGGATTAGAGAAATCTAATAATATGGTGAGTAAATATTTTAAAGCAAGTGAGTTAAAAAATAAAAAAATTCCATATTACCATGGAGATCCCGGTGACGACCCGATCAGGTCTTTAGAGAATGAAGGGATCATCAAAATAGTTGCAAAATTATCACCGCTATTTTCTGTGAACAGCAATTGGTAGAATTTTATGGCATCAATTAAGGAAATAAAAGAAATCTGTCATTCCGTTAAATTAAAGCGAAGTGTTACAGAGAATAAAATTAAGCGCAGTTACGATTTTCATCGAAATCTTGCTGTCTATATAACTTTTTTTTTCTTAAATTTCATGCCAAAAATTACACCAAATCAGATATCATTATTGATGGTACTATTCGGCTTCACTGGAGTTTTTATGTTGATAAGTATAAAAATTCCATTAACGCTTGCTGGTGTGTTAATCATATATATTTCTTTTTTACTAGATAAGGTCGACGGTGATATTGCCAGATACCGAAAAATTTTTTCACTCTATGGTAAATATTTAGATGAGATATATCATCTTTTCCCTCAGACACTCATCTATCTTGCTGTCGGAATTCATGAGTATATTCAAAACAATCATATGCTTTTCCTGGTGTTATCTTTTATATGCTATTTTTCGAGTATCGCTAACCGGATTTCGCCGAAATTTGTACTGATGTTGTTACAGAGAGGAACCGAGAAAAATAATAACCCGAATATACAAAAAGAAAAAACAGTTTATAAAAATACACTACTCAGGGAATTGATTAATAATTTTTTGGTTTGTATCAGGTTTGATTTAACACTTGCCGGGATTTTCCTCTATTTTCTGCTGGAATTTATGGGCTTTAATTCTGCCTCCAAATTATATATTATGGTATTCTTTTTTATTCAGGCATTTGCTCAAATCGTACGTTTATTAATCATCAATAGATCCGTGCGGGAAAAATTGATTTAGTGTATTAAAAAAATTCTATGAACAGAAAACTGCTTGTTTCTAAATTCGCCAATTTTTTTGGATATTTAATCTTGCCTCTTTATATTTTAAAGGAGCATGAGTTTATTAATAAACTCATGCTCATATTTAGATCAGCAGTAATTAAAAGATATATTGAATGGGGGGGGGGGGCTGTCGGTAAAGAATTTCATATTGGCAGAAATTGCATTATTAAAAAACATAGAAAAGGTAATTTTATTGTCGGAGATAATGTCGCCATTGGGGACAATGTAATGATTAATATAGGATGCGACGCGGTCTTAACAATTGGATCTGAAGTCCATATTGGTTACGGCGGAAGAGTAAGTTGTTTTGAACGGATTAATATCGGGAATAATACTCTGATTGCTTCGTATGCAAATATTCTCGACCATAATCACAAATTTGATTTAAAAAGAGTCCCATCTACAACTTTATATGATTGCATGCCAATAGATATCGCTGAGGGGGTGTGGCTTGGTACAAAGGTCCAAGTTAATAAGGGGGTTAGTGTTGAGTCATTTTCAGTTGTTGGGGCGAATGCCGTCGTAACAAAATCCTTAAAAAGAGGTGTGTACGGAGGAATTCCTGCAAGAAAAATAAAATAGTGAAAGTTAAAAAAAAACTAATCTCAATGGATAATAATGATTAAAGACTTCCTGCACACGTCTCTTACGCGATATTTGATAATATTGATAAGTTTTATAAGCAGTGTGCTAATTGCACGGAACTTGGGTGCTGAGGGAAAAGGGTATGTGGTTGGCATACTGATAATACCGCAATTGTTTGCGGCGTATGGCAGCTTCAGCGTAAACGAATCCTTCCTGTTTTTTATTGGGAAAAAAGAGATTTCATTAAAAAGACTGAAATCTTTGCTTGCCTGGGTCTTGGTTGTCCAGTGTCCGCTGCTTGTCATATTATGTTATCTGTACTTTGTTATAATCGGGAGCAGTAGTGAAAAAGCGAGTATCATTATTGCTGTCGCTTTAATACCTTTGCTGCTTTTTCTGGAGATTTTGCGGTTCTGTCAAAGAGGGGTTTTTCATATTGGCAAATATAATACCGGATTGCTGATTGAAAGTGCGGTCACGTTATTCTTTATAGGTTATTCACTTTTTATGGACTATGGGGCGTTTGCCATTGTTGTTTCGTACACGGCAGGGTACTTTTTTTCATTATGCTTTATACTATTTAATTTTCCTGTGCCGGAGGTATCAAATGTCTCTGCTGTTTCTGTTATTGATTTGTTCAGCTACGGATGGAAAGTGCATCTGTTCAGGATACTCAACGTAACCGAAGCCAAGTTTGATATATTTTTAATAAGCATCTTATTAGCACCGGGAGAACTTGGCCTTTATTCTGTTGCGGTTTCGTTATCTCAACTATATGCGCTTATTGTTCAGCGACCGGTATCAACAGTTATTTTACCGTATTTTTTAAAAATGGATGAAAAATATTTGGGGGAGCTGGCAGCTAGGGTGACAAGAATCGTCATTTTCGGCAGTTTTATCTTGGGAGTCCTTCTGTGGGGAGGGGGACACAAGCTGCTGGTACTGCTTTACGGGAATGAATTTTCAGCCGCCTATATTCCTTTTGCGATTCTTTTGTTGGGAACATTAATAAGAACACCTACAGCTACATTGAATTGCTATTTTAAGGCCTGTGGCAGACCGGAAACATTGGCAAAAATATCGTCTATCACAGCGCCAATAAATGTTTGTCTGTGTTTCGCCTTTATTCCAATGTACGGAATAGTTGGCGCTGCGATCATTTCAGCAATTACTTATGCTGTATTTGCAGGTTATTTATTGTTCAGGTTTTCCCGTGAAACCCAAATGAATCTATTTGATTGCATTGTCATTAAAATAGATGATTTTAAAAAATTAAGACAATTGATCCAAGATAGATAATAACATTAAATTTTTAGGATACTATGACAAAGTGTAGCGAAAAAAAACTTTTGTTTTTGTGCCCTGCAACCATTCCCTTAAATTCCGGTGCAGGGCGGAATGCCTTCACAACCTGTAAAATCATTAATAGGGATAAAGATTTTACGGCCGATATTTTAACATTCAGAAGTCATTCTGGATTACTTAAAGAAGAAGTCATTGATAATGTTAAGATAACGCGATGCAGATTATTCGGTAACACCCCTATCTTGCGCAGGCTTTCCGTTTTTTCGCTATTTCCGTATTTATTGAAAAATGCCTGTAAATATGATGTTTTTTTTATATATGCGTTTACGCCTGGTTTGTTTACTCTTGTTGTTCTTGGCCGGTTGCTGGGCAAAAAAGTATTTTACAGACCCACCATGTATGGAACAGATGACGTGTTGTCTTTGGTAAAACGCAATCGAGTTCTTGGTGTCTTACGTAATTTTTTTTTGAAAAAAATTGATGTGCAAATAGCAATTCAGCCGTTAATTCACACTGCATTTGTCCGCTTATTCCCTGACAGGGGAAAGTCAGTGCTCCTTCCTCAGGGGGTTGATACCGATTTTTATTCGTGCACATCAAACCGGATTGATCTCAGAAGGAAAATGAAGCTGCCTGAAGATAAAATCATTATTCTATCAATCGGATTTTTGATAAAACGTAAAGGGTATGATTATATTTTCCAAGCGTTGAGGCAATTAAAAGAGAAAAATATTGATTTTCTTTACTTGATTATCGGTGATTATAAAGTCGATTCAATTAATAAAAATATGTATGAGTATTTGGAACAGGAAATGGATGAATTATATGAACACGCCAGTAATAATTTGCATGACAAGATAAAATTTTTGGGAAGGTGTCAAAGAAATGATGTTCGGGACTACCTTGCCTGTGCAGACATATTTATTCTTCAATCAAAAAAAGAAGGCTTGCCAAATGTGCTTTTAGAGGCCATGGCAATGGGGTTGCCTTCAGTGGTTTCTGATATACCGGGATTGAATGGTTTTTTAATAAACGATGGTATAAACTGCTTTGTTACCAAATCAAACGATTCTTGTGAAATTGCAAATCAATTACAAATGTTGATAAATAGCGAAGATCTGAGAAAAAAAATGGGAGACACAGCCCAAAAAAATATTGTTTCCAACTTTAACGCTAAGACCTATGTTGCAGAAATAAAACGCTTGGCAAGTGATTTCTTAGATGTTGAAGATTTTCATTGATAACTATGACAGGTAAAAATGAAAAGATTCAAAATATTGTGGGTAAACATATACCATATTAGAAACACCAAAGTATAAATCACTTTATTATGATAGAAAAATCAACCATCCCGTTTTATATAATTTGTTTGTTTGCAGTGATTCGTACTGCGATTACTCTATCTTTTTTTAGTACCCATGGGATGTTCGGGTATAAATTTTTAGAGCTTTTTGGTCTTTTGTCCTCTTATGGGTTAATCATTCTTTTTCTAATCTGTTTGTCTTCATTTAAATTTGACAAATTGTTTATTTTAATTTCATTTTTTTGCATTTATACCCTGTTAAGTTTGTCCTGGGGATCTAATTTACAGGAAACCATACGGTTTTTATTGCCGTTTGTGATATTCTTTGCTGTGCGGTCCGCTTTAACCAGCAAAGATCAGGTCAAACTATTAGCCTTCTTGATAATACTAAGTTTTATAATTCCGATTATTGGGAGTTCTCTGCTTATTCTGATGAAAAAATCTTTATATTTGACTGTTTATCAAACAGGAATTGACAGGTATAGCGGTATGTATTTAAAAATTCACACCTTAGCTCATTGCATGCTGATTTTTTTCTTTATAGCTGCCATTTATCAACGGTTAGGATTTCGTCTGCCAATCAAAGAAAAATATATAAATATTTTATTCTTTTTCCTTTCTATCTTGGCATTATTCAATCTTTATAAATCGGTGACAAGGACAGTCTGGATAGGACTGATTGTTTTTTCATCATTCTATTTAATAGGAAAAAGAAAATATCTAATACTCTTATTGTGTGGGAGCGGGCTCTTTTTTATTGTGCTATTATCTTCTCAACTTCAAAGTATGTTGTTTGACATTATACAACCACTGCAGGGGCAAGGCCAAATTTCAAATATCGGGAGTGGTCGTCTGGGTGGGTGGACTGGAATGGTTATGAGCTTTTTGAATGAGCCCTTGGAAATGCAGTTTCTTGGTTTAGGGATTGGCAGTGAGGTCAAGTCATTTTTTGGCGGGAGCCACAATGATTTAATGTCATTACTTATCAGCCTGGGGTATTTAGGGCTTAGCATGTATCTACTGATATACGTGTTTGTTGTTTTCGATATTATAAAATCCAAAATTGATAGAGTGATGAAATTTATTTTTTTGGGAATTGTTTTTTCTGTAATTACAATGAATTTTGGAAGCAATAGTTATCTGTCTCGGTTTGAACTGGGTCAATATTTCTATTTGATCATTGCACTTTTTTATATTCTTGATAATCAATGTCGCAAAAAGCAACTGGCGGATTGATTCTGTTTTTTTGAAGGATTACTCGTATAAACATTCAGAATGGGAAAAGACATGCGGCAGGTGTTAAAAAAAATAATAGTTTTGTGGTTTAAAATACGGCTTGGGAAATACGGCAGGAACTCGTGGTTGAGTCCCAAAGGAGTTTATTTATATCCAAAAAAAATTGAAATTGGAAATAATGTTTATATCGGCCATGGGGCAACAATATCATGTAAATCTGGTTTGAAAATTGGTGACGGGGTTACCATAGGCCCCGGTTTAACTATCATGGGGGGCGATCATAATTTTCATACTGTTGGAAAGCGCCTGTTTGAGGTTGAAACCGGCGGCGAAAATCTTCCCGTTTTAATAGAGGACGATGTCTGGATTGGTGCAAAAACAATTATCCTTAAAGGGGTTGTTATTGGAGAGGGGTCTGTAATTGGCGCAGGGTCGGTGGTGACAAAAAAAATTCCGCCTTATACAATTTGCGCTGGAAATCCTGCCAGGAAAATTAATCCCAGATTCTCAGATGAAGACTTAAAAGCGCATTTAAAAATCGTGGAAAGCAGATATGAATTTGACAAAATTCGAGTGAAGGAAAAATGAAAAAGCAGGTTCCCATAATAATGATAGGCCCGGACATTAATGGCCTGGGCGGAATTTCAAGGGTTGTAAGGATATTCAGAGACAGTGGATTGTTTGATGAATTATGTATAAGATACGTCTCCTCAACAACAGATATGGATGTCAATAGGTTGTTTTTCCTATTGAGAGGGATCATTTCATTCCTAACGAAGATTGTTCAACCGGGAAGCGTGGTTTACATCCACACATCATCATATAAAAGCTTTTACAGGAAATCAGTTTTTATATGCCTGGCCATATTATTCAACAACAAGTGTGTTCTTCATATTCATCCGTCTCATTTTTATGAATTTCTGGTCTCTTTAAAAGGCATCAGACGAAAGTTTGTCCACTACCTGATTAGAAGAATGAAGATAATTATAGTGTTGACGGATGCGATGAAAGAACGGATGAATTCTTTGTTTCCCGCGTCTGATATTCAGGTGTTGAGAAATCCGGTTCCTTTCAAAAAAATGGAAAATAGAAATAATATCAGAAGATCGGCCAATCGGTTCCTTTACCTTGGCTGGTATATTAGGGAGAAAGGCGTTTATGAGCTTGTTGATGCAATAGAAATGTTAGTATCCAGGGGGTTGGACATTCATCTTGAATATTTTGGAACAAAACAGATTGATGCGCTTCGAAAATATGTTGAAATCAAGAAACTGGAGAAAAGGATAATGGTAAATGGATGGATTGATGACATAGAGAAAATTGATAAGCTTTATCAGTGCACCGCACTTATCCTGCCGAGCCATTCCGAAGGGATACCTAACGTAATTTTAGAGGCAATGAGCACAAAAACACCGATCATTTCAACCAAAGTAGGTGGGCTTAAAGAAGTTTTAAAGGACAGGAAGAACGCCCTTGTTGTCAATGTAAATGATCCTTCTGACCTAAGCGAAAAAATCAGTTTTTGTTTGCACGAAAAAGAACTGTCAAAAAAAATGGCTGATTATGCTTATAAGGAAGCAAAAACTAAGTATGAAATTAATATTATCAAAAATAGGTTTAAACAGATCATTGAACCCATCACCCAATTATAGGGAATAGATCTGACATTTAACCAGAGTTAAGGGGTTTTTATTAAAATGCATCAATTGTCTCAAAAATTAAAAAATGGTAAAATGATCATACTGGATGTCCCGGTTCCAGTTATGAACAAAGGGCATATGCTTGTTAAGGTGTATTATTCCCTGGTAAGTGCCGGTACAGAAAGCAGCACTGTAAAAACAGCAAGAAAGGGGTTGATTGGCAAGGCAAAGGAACGGCCCCAGCAGGTGAAGCAGGTAATAGACACCCTAAAATCCCAGGGCCCTCTTCAAACATATCGGGCTGTGATGAAAAAGTTGGATGCATACTCTTCGCTAGGGTACTCATGTGTAGGAGAAATAGTTGATCTGTCAGCTGATGTTGTTGGATATCAAATAGGGGATCTTGTTGCATGTGGAGGGCTGTCAGCGTCACATGCAGAAATTATAAGTGTTCCTATAAATCTTAGTGTAAAACTGGATACAGAAACTGATTTAAAACAAGCCTCATATAACACGCTTGGTTCAATCGCAATGCAAGGCGTCCGTCAGGCGGACTTAAGGCTTGGTGAAACCTGTGCAGTAATTGGTCTGGGCCTGCTCGGACAAATTACTGCGTTATTGCTTAGAGCGTCTGGTGTTAAGGTGATTGGTGTTGATATTGACCCTGCAATGGTGGAAATCGCCGGTCATAACTGCCTGGATTTAGGGGTCCAGCGAGATTCAGAAGGGATTGAAGGGAAAATATTTGAATTTACAGGGGGGATAGGCTGCGATGGGGTAATTATTACAGCTGCATCTTCTTCTCTGGACCCTGTTAATTTTGCCGGTGCTATTTCCCGGAAAAGAGGTAAGGTCGTTATTGTGGGCGCTGTTCCTACAGGTTTTGACAGAGAGCCTCATTTTTATAAGAAAGAACTTCAATTGAAGATGTCATGTTCATATGGTCCTGGACGATATGATCCGCAGTATGAGGAAAAAGGGATAGATTATCCAGTTGCATATGTCAGATGGACGGAAAAAAGGAATATGCAGGCTTTTCAGGAACTAATCCTGAACGGAAAAATTAATGTTGAATATCTCACAACCCATTTGGTTAAGCTTGAAAATGCTCCTGATGTCTATGACATAATGATGTCAAAATCAGAACTATTTATAGGTATTTTAATAGAATACGATAGATCAAAGACATTCGAAAAAAATAAAATAAAAATAGGTGAGTCCCGAACAGCAGAAGCCCAATCTTGCGGTATTGGCTTTATCGGTGCTGGATCGTATGCTCAAAGTCATTTATTACCGAATATTCCCAAAAACAATAAAATTATGTTTGAAGGTGTAATGACGAGTACTGGAGTCAGTTCTCGCTCTGTGGCTGAAAGATTTGGTTTTGAATTTTGTACAGAAGATGAAAAAGATATTCTTTTATCTGATAGGGTTAATACTGTTTTTATAGCCACCCACCATGACTCACATGCTGAATTTGTTACAAAGGCTATTGAAAACGGTAAAAATGTATTTGTTGAAAAGCCGCTCTGCCTTAAAATTGAGGAATTAGAACTTATCACAGATTTTGTTAATACAAATGCCTTGAGTTGTCCTCGATTAATGGTTGGCTATAATAGAAGGTTTTCACCTTTGGGTGTTAAGTTAAAAAATTGCTTTAAAGGTGGGCCGATGGCCATGTCCTATCGCATAAATTCAGGTAATATCCCAGCTGATTCCTGGATACAGGATATGGAGTCGGGCGGAGGGAGAATAATTGGTGAAGTATGCCATTTCATAGATTTCTTAACTTTTGTAAATGAGTCTCTTCCTGTGTCTGTCCATGCTTTTGCCATGCAGGAACCACAAAATCTTAATGATGTTGTAATTATCTCTTTAAAATATGCAAACGGATCAATTGGTTCTATTTCATATTTTTCCAATGGCGATAAGAGTATTTCAAAAGAAAGGGTTGAAGTCTTTGCAAATGGTGTGACAGCAGTTTTAGATGATTTCAAGAGACTTACTATTCATTCGAATGGGAAGAAAAAAGAAGAAAAGCTGTTAAGTCAGAACAAAGGACAGAAAGAAGAAGTCCAGCTTTTTATAAAAAGTATAATTGATGGAAAAAAGGATCTGATTTCTTTTGAAGAGCTTCACAATACTTCACTGGTTGCATTTAAGGTTTTGGAATCAATCCAGACTGGCAATCTAATTAATTTGTAAAATCAACGAATCGAATAAAAACATTGCACAAAAAAGAAGAATATATAAACAGGGTTAAAAACATTTCATTTCAAGAGTTTTTGTATAGAGTGAAGCGTTGGTTTCATACAAAGTACCTTGAGAAAACTGTGAAAACCAATGAAGGGTTTTTAGAAATACCAGACATTGATCCGGTTTTCTTAAAGAAGATTAAACTTCCTGATATAAAGAAAATGGGAACTTTGGTTAACGAATCTTTTGTCGAAGAGAACGCTGCACAGATATTTAATTTTGAAATAAATGCTCGTTCATTGTTTTTTTCAAAAATAAATATAAATGCGCATTCTCCTGACATAAGATCTTTATGGGAGTCAGGCAGACTGCAAGGGGTTGCTCAAATTCTTTTTTCCGATCCAAACCCTTCAAAAGAAGTTTTAAAATCCCAAAAAAAAATTGTGATTAGCTGGATAAAAGGCAACCCCTTTTTACATGGGGTGCATTACATGTCTCCGATGGAATGTGGGTTAAGGATACCTGTGTTTTTATATCTTTTAAAGATAGAGGAAATTGACTGGCATCTGGATGAAACAAAAAATATATTATCCGCTTTTTATAATCATGTATGGTGGATATCAAGAAATCTTGCTCTCTATTCATCGTTAGGGAACCATACGATATGTGAGTGTATTGGCTTGATCTTCGGTGGAACGGTTTTTCAGGGAATCGAAGAAGGCGAAAAATGGTTAAAGACCGGTTGTAGATTGCTTGAACAGGAGATATCCCATCAGATAGTGGACGATGGCGGTCCGGCAGAACAATCTTTGAATTATCACAGGTTTGTTTTAGATCTTTACTGGCTTGCAGTGGATTTTTTAGAATCAAATAATTTCTATGACTGTACAAAGTGGAAAGAATCTCTACTGAAAGGTGAAAGTTTCTTAAATGCTTTTTTGTTTGAAGGCAACCGATTTCCTTCAATAGGGGATAGCGATGATGGCTATGCCATTGCAGCAGGGCTTTATCCAAATAGACAAACTGAGGATTTGAATAAAATTTTTCCTGGAAACAATCTGTCTTATAAAACATTCCAGGAATCGGGCTACACTGTTATAGGAAGTTCAGAAGGCTCTTTTATGACATTTGATCATGGTCCTCTTGGTATGGCGCCTTTATATAATCATGGCCATGCGGATGCTTTGTCAATAACACTATATAAAAATCAAAAGCCATTTTTAATTGATCCCGGCACATACCGATATAATGGTGTTCCCAAGCACAGAAATTATTTTAGAGGGACAAGAGCACATAATACTGTGTGTATTGATGGGCGAGATCAGGCAAGACAGCTAACCGGTTTTATTTGGGGCAGTCAATACCAAGCTGATTTGGAATTGGCCCATGAATATTCAGATCGACTTTGTTTCAAGGCAAAACATGATGGTTACAAAAGGTTGAAAAATTCTGTGATACATCAAAGGGAATTAATAATTCATAATGATGTATGCTGTTTGATTTGTGATTCATTTACAGGCGAAGGTGTTCATGAGTTTGAATTGAATTTTCACCTTGACCCTGATGTGAAAATTGAGCCGGAAACCGAATGGTTAGTGTTAAATAATTCAGGCGAATCAATTCTTTTATATAATCCGGACAATTGTTTTTCTATTGCAAATGGCCAAGAAGATCCTCTGCTTGGGTGGTATTCACCTGCATATGGAATCTTACAAAAAACAAATACACTACAAAGTGCGGTAACCGGCACCCCCGTGGAGATTGATTTTGTGACTTTAATCTGTCTAAATGAGAGCTATTTAAAAAAAGCAATTCAAATTCGAAAAGAATTTATGGAGAACTAATGCGAAGATATCCAGTGCTAAATTTATGGGTTGATGATTGCAACATGGAGAAAGCTCTGGCGCAAGTAATGGAATATGTGGATAAAGGAGAAAAGGTTCATACTATTTTTGCTTCAAATCCGGAAAAAAATTATTCAGTTCCAAAGGATGCCTTTTTATATGATATGTTTAGAAAAGCAGATCTTTTGATACCTGATGGTATTGGTATGGTTCTGGCATCAAGGTTGCTATATAATACAGATGTTCAGCGTGTGCCTGGTTGTGAATTGATGCAGAATATTTGTAAAATGTCAGCAGACAAAGGGTATAAGATTTTTATATACGGAGCGAAAAAAGAAGTAAATGAAGCTGCAGTGGATGAATTAAAAACCCGTCACTCTTCAATTCAAATCGTTGGCAGCCAGGATGGTTATTTGAGTGATGATGAAATGGATGGTTTAATCGACAGGATTAATGCATCAAAGGCCCAGATTCTCTTTTTGGCTTTAGGATCTCCTAAACAGGAAATGTGGATTTCCAGATACAGGACTCAATTAAAAAATGTGCGTGTCTGTCAGGGAATCGGGGGAACTCTTGATGTGCTCGCAGGGACTGTCAAACGTGCCCCTGATTTTTTTTGCAAAATGGGTATTGAGTGGCTGTATCGCTTGATTTCTGAGCCTAAACGTTTGAAACGACAGATTAGACTTCCTTTTTTTGCTGCCCAGGTTATCCAGGCAAAATTACTCCGGAAATGAGGCGTGATGAAAAATAATACACAGATGGATCTGAAAAATTTAATCAAGGCGTTTCTATATCTATTTCTCATTGCAGGCATCTACTATTCAACTATCAACTGGCTGGTTGTAAAGGACTGGGCCAGGGATGATTACTCCTATGGGATGCTCATCCCATTTATAGTTTTATACCTGATTTGGGAGAAAAAATCGGTATTAGCATTAATTTCTTCTCTTCCTACATGGGGAGGATTTGTTTTATTGTTTCCCGGTCTTGGCCTGTTTTGGCTTGGTGAATTGGGCGGTGAGTTTTTTTTAAGCTATTTTTCTTTATGGATTCTTTTTACAGGGCTCTGCTGGATTAATTTGGGCTGGAAAAAATTGAAAATTATTGCTTTTCCGCTTGTTTTTTCTCTAACGATGTTCCCACTTCCAAGTTTTATTAACGTAAAAATCACTTTTGCATTAAAACTCCTGTCGTCAAATATTGGTGTTATGATGATGCGGGTTTACGGCATGAGTGCTCACAGGGAAGGCAATGTCATTGATCTTGGGTTTACGCAGCTCCAGGTGGTGGATGCCTGCAGCGGCTTGAGATATCTTTTTCCCATGATTGTGCTAAGTATTTTGATTGCCTATTTTTGGAAAGCAGGGCTCTGGAAAAAATTGGTGATTGTTTTTTCATCCATTCCTTTAACTATATTTACCAATGCGTTGCGGATTGCGTTGACGGGTATTTTATCTGAAAAGTTTGGCTCTAAGGCTGTTGAAGGTTTTTTCCATGATTTTGAGGGGTGGTTGATTTTCATGATTACCCTTGGGGTCCTTCTGGGCGAGATCTGGGTTATGAACAAGGTTTTTCCGGAATTCCAGAGGCTCAGGTCCGTGCGAGAGAAAAAGTCAGATACTCCTGTTATTAGAAAGATATCAAAAAGAGGAGTCTCTTTGATGCAGCCCCAGTTTATTGTGTCTGTTGTTCTGCTTGGGCTTACGCTTATGTTGTCAAGAGGGATTGAGTTTCGGGAGGCTGTTCCCATGGGTCGGTCTTTTAATGAGTTTCCAATGATGGTGGGGGAGTGGGTCGGGACAAAGCAGGTGATGGAGGATCAATTTATCGGGGCCCTTGATTTCAGTGATTATATCATGGCTGATTATGTGGATAAACAAGGCCGTGGTTTGAATTTTTATGTGGCCTACTATGAAAGCCAGAGAAAGGGTGAGTCTATTCATTCGCCTGCTACCTGTTTAAGAGGCGGGGGATGGGTGTTCAAAGAGGATGGGGATGCTTTTGTTGGTTTTGATGGTGGGGGCGGTATGCCTGTGAGCCGGGCTTTGATCCAAAAGGGATCGTTCCGGCAGCTTTCCTATTATTGGTTCCCCATGCGGGGACGGGTTTTGACCAATGCGTTCCAGATGAAGTGGTGGACTTTCTGGGATGCGTTGACAAGGCAGAGGACGGATGGGGCTTTGGTTCGGGTGATTGCGCCTGTGGGGGAGAATGAGAGTCTCAAAGATGCGGAAAACAGGCTTCAGGGGTTTGTGAGAGAAATAACGCCTGTACTCGCCGAGTTCTTACCAGGGTCTGACCCCGATAACCATCTGTTTTTTAAAAGAATATTTCCGAAATAATAGTGTGAAAAGCGCTTAGGCTGTACTTTTTAATGCTAAAAAGAGGTGTTTAAGCTAACCATGCCGCGTCGAAAAGGAATCTACGTTTTGGGCTTTTTGTGGCATATCGCCCACAGATGCCATACAAAAGAACATCTTTTAAAATTTGAAAACTGTATTTGATGTTATTTGTAAAGGGCTTGAAGAACAAAAAATTATGACATATAATATTCCTAATGATTTTAGAAGAGATTATGGTGGATGAGCTTGAGTCATAAGGAGATATATAATGCAAGTATTTACAGCAGTCGTGGAGAGATGTCCAAACACAGGTCTGTACGTTGGATTTGTCCCGGGTTTTCCCGGAGCGCATACTCAGGGCGAAACCTTGGATGAACTCAACAAAAATTTAAAAGAGGTCATTGAGATGCTCCTCGAGGATGGTGCCCCAAAGTTTGAAACCGAATTTATCGGTACGCAGACAGTCATGGTAGCTTGAAATGGGCAACATCCCAGTTCTAAGTGCGAAAAAAATCTCTTCTATTTTGGCCCAACTTGATTTTCAGGTGGTACGTCAGCGTGGTTCGCATAAACAATTTCGGCACATTGATGGACGGAATACGACGGTTCCCTTCCATTCTGGCAGGGATATTTCTCCAATTTTACTCCGGCAAATCTGTAGGGATATTGGACTTACAGTGGAAGAATTTATTCAAAATTGATAAAAATGATTATGACAAAACGTCAGCCCGTAAGTGTCGGTGAAATGATTACTGAAGAATATCTTAAACCACTTGGAATTACACAGGGACAGCTTGCCAAAGCAATGGGTGTCAGTCGGAGAACTGTTAATGAAGTTTGCACTGGGAAAAGGACTGTGACTGTGGAGACAGCTTTGATGCTTGCAAAAGTATTTGATAACACTCCTGATTTCTGGCTGAATCTGCAAAGGCGTAATGATATATGGAATGTTTTTCATATTCCTGAAAAAAAGGCAAGGATTGATAAAGCAAGACCTCTTATCAGGGTCTGACCCTGATATGATCGATATGATATAAGACTATTCTGCAAAGCTTTGCGGAATAGTCTTGACTTTTTCGCAAAATCTTGCAGAATAGCCATATGAAAAGACAGCAGAAACAGCAGCTTGTTGATGACCTGAAAAAAAAGATGGTCTTTATAACCGGTCCGAGACAGGTTGGCAAAACCTGGCTGGCAAAAGAAATTGCCCGGTTGTATCCGAAAAGTGTATATCTGAATTATGACAGTACAGGTGACCGCAGGATAATCAAAGATGAAGCCTGGCTGGAAGACACAACACTGCTTGTCCTTGATGAACTCCATAAAATGAAGGGATGGAAGAACTATCTTAAAGGTGTTTATGACACCAAACCTGAGGGTATGATGATTCTTGTCACCGGTAGTGCGCGTCTGGAAGCATTCCGGCAGCAGGGAGATTCTCTGGCCGGCCGTTTTTTCAGGCATCGGCTGCTCCCGTTTTCACCTGCTGAAGCCGCCCATGTTAATGAACAGGTGGACCCTAAATTTTTTTTAAGCCGTGGCGGGTTTCCAGAACCTTTTCTGGCAAAAAGCAATACAGATGCTGACCGCTGGCGGATGCAGTATGTGGATGGCCTGATCCGGACCGATATTTTCGACTTTGAACGGATCCACGATTTCAAGGCAATTCAGCTGATTCTTGATTTGTTAAGAACCAGGACGGGTTCACAGGTCTCTTATCAGTCCATTAGCGAAGATGTGGGTGTTTCGCCCAATACGGTAAAAAAATATATCCAGGTGTTGGAATCATTGTTTATTATATTTAAAGTAACCCCTTATTCCAGAAATATTGCTCGATCTGTTTTAAAAACACCGAAAATTTATTTTTATGATACGGGTATGGTTAAAGGTGATGAAGGGGCAATTTTTGAAAATCTGGTTGCATTATGCCTTTTGAAACATGTTTGCGCCCAGGTTGACCTGGAGGGAAAACGGGCGGGTCTTCACTATATAAGGACCAAGGATGGTGCTGAAGTCGATTTCTGTCTGGTTCAGGACAATATCCCGGAATTGATGATAGAAGCCAAACGGTCCGAGAGCCGGCCGACCAGGGCATTGCTGAACTTTACCAAACGGTATGATATTCCGGCCACCCAGCTGGTGCTGCATTTGAAACGCGAACGCATGGACAGTGGTATCAGAATCTGCCAGGGTATGAAGTATCTTGAGTCATTGTTGTTATAAAACCAGGAAACCAGGGTCTGACCCCGATAACCATCTGTTTTTTAAAAGAATATTTTTGAAATAATAATGTAAAAAGCGCTTAGACTGTACTTTTTAAGGCTAAAAAGGGATGTTTAAGCCTGATGTTCAGGAAAACCATGCCGCATCGAAAAAGAATCCACATTCCGGGCTTTCCCGGAGCACATACCCAGGGCGAAACCCTGGATGGTATTGCAAAAGTGTATAATTTGGATTATTATCCTGGATAATTCGTATTATCAGAAAGATTTTCTCGTAAAATAAAAGGGTGGATGGGAAGAAAGTATGTATACACGTAAAGGCGAAATAGTTCTCAGGGAAATGCTGAATGAATTTCGAATACTGTATTTGACCGGGCCCAGACAGGCGGGTAAAACAACACTGGCGCGAAAGATTGCAGATGATACAAAGATGCAATATGTATCATTAGACGATCAGACAGCGTTTGCTTCAGCTCAGTATGATCCCCATGGTTTTATAGACAGTTTTAAAAACCGACCCGTGGTGCTTGATGAATTCCAATATGCGCCTGAATTAATAAAAGCAATTAAGCTGGCTTCTGATTTACTTCCGGAAAATAAACGGGGACAGTTTTTTCTTACAGGATCTGCTGATATTTTTAAATCTGCCAGAACACAGGAAGCATTGCCAGGGCATATGGCTAGAATGGAATTGTATCCATTGTCTGTCACTGAAAAAACAGATAGCGATTTTAATCTGATTGATTTTTTATCCGCCGACAAATTGTCATTGCCTGACAACCTTATTGAGTTAAGCCGTGGAAATTTAGCACAGGAATTGCTTGATGGGGGTTACCCGGAATTGCAGGGAAAGGGGCCCCGGGCACGGCAGATTTGGTTTCAATCCTATCTGCAGGGACGGTTGTTTAAAGATTTTGACAGTATTTATTCGGCAAAAGGTGAATACCATACAAAGCTTGAAGCGCTTATCCCATATCTTGCCGGATTATGTGGTAATTTATTGAAGTATGCCAGTGTGGCCAATGACCTGGGTCAAAATGACAAGATAATTAAATCATATGTCGAGGCATTGGAATGGATGTTTATTGTAAAACGGATTCACCCCTATGTGAAAAACAGGGCAAGACGGCAGAGTATTGGTATGACAAAGCTGCATATGGTTGATACCGGACTTGCCTGTTATCTTCTTGGATTAAAGAAAAAACAGCAGTTATTAGATTCTCCTTTTTATGGTGGTTTACTGGAAAGTTTTGTTGTTATGGAGTGTTACAAGCATATGATGTGGGCAAAAGAAACCATGAATTTGTATCATTTTCGTGATAAAAGGAAAAATGAAGTTGATATTGTTCTGGAGCAGGCTGACGGCCGTTTGATCGGAATTGAAGTAAAGGCTTCTAACACAATACGAAAAAATGATTTTAAAGGTTTGAAAAAACTTGCTGAATTAACCATGAATCAATTTAAATTCGGGATCGTCTTTTATACTGGATCAAGGCTAATGCCCTTTGGAGATGACAGCAATCTGTATTTTGCAGTCCCTTTGTCAATTATTATCAGGGTCTGACCCCGATAACCATCTGGTTTTTAAAAGAATATTCCCGAAATAATACGGTGGAAAGCTCTTAGACTGTACTTTTTAATACTAAAAAGGGGCGTTTAAGCTAACCATGCCGCGTGGGCAAGAATTTATAAGGTAAAGAAAAAAAGCTCTGATAAAGAGTATGTTGACACTCTTTTTTTTTAAAGGTATGATTAAATCATACATTAATGGAGGGGGATATATGCAACAAGAAAAAGCCGCAAGAATTACAATAACCTTACCGCCCGATATGTTGGCTGCTATCAAAAAAGAGGTTAGATCAGGCTCCTATGGTTCAACAAGTGAACTAATAAGGGACGCCATGAGAATGTGGCAGAAAAGAGAAGAAGAACACAAAGCAAGAATTTCTTTAATCCGTGAACGCCTATTACATTCAGAGCAAAACGGAGATCCAGTTCCGTTTAATACTGCATTTAAAACCATTGAGGAACTGCACAAACGACGGTCGAAGAAAGAAGCCTAATGAAACATATAAAGTCTATTTGATGCCTGATGCAATCAAAGACTTTGAAAATATCTATGAATATATTTTATGGGGGTAGAGATTTTGAAGCTATTATGTCGAAATAATAATGTGAAAAGCGCTTAGACTGTACTTTTTAATACTGAAAAAGGGTGTTTAAGCTTAACGTTTCCTTGACTTAGAATAATACCTTATTTATTCTTTTGTATATAATTTGGGAGGTCGCTATGAAAAAAAAATATGTATATTTTAATGACAATGAAATGTGGCTTGGTTATTGGGAAGAATTTCCTGATTATATGACTCAAGGAGAAACTTTAAAAGATCTCCAGGGAAACTTAAAGGATATTTATAAAGATTTAACAAGTGGCGATATTCCCTGTGTTCGTCACATTGGCGAACTTGAAATTGCATGAAGCGAAGGGATTTAATTAAAAAGATCGAGAAAACAGGTTGTCTATTTATTCGACATGGTGGAAAGCATGATTGGTATCAAAATCCTTTAACAAAAGCATGTCAGCCAATCCCAAGACATCGTGAAATTAATGAAATTCTTGCTAAAAATATAATCAAAAAATTAACGACTTAGTTTACACGGGTTTTACACCCCGATGGCCACTTTAAAATCCCCCACCTGTGGCCGGGTCAAAATCCCCCAGCGACAGAATAATAAAAGCTACTCTATTCTCTCATAATCTGCAATTTTTTTCTTTTTTCATCCCTCATTTTTTA
>Ga0233446_1000236_pt1 | contig 66934 bp, 43 predicted proteins | sample SI_124_October20_4_FD_182780 | JGI IMG/M metagenome (GOLD analysis project Ga0233446, IMG submission 182780) | Seawater microbial communities from Saanich Inlet, British Columbia, Canada - SI_124_October2016_120_MG | ecosystem: Environmental > Aquatic > Marine > Inlet | place: Canada: British...
AATCCGAAATCCGTGTCATATAGTATCCAGCGCCATTTGCCGCCTGGTTGTCTTGGTCGCCAGAACTTGATATTATTTCCAGGCCAATCCTGATTATCATAATAGATCTGGGACAGTTGATAGTCTATGAAGTTTCTTATATCCACTCTGTCCTGGACATACTCAAAATCAGCCTCAGAATTGAGAGCATTGTTGTTGACATAATTCAACAAATCAAGGTAATGGGTATTCTCTCCATTGATCACTTCAGAGCCATCAAAACCAAGCAAATCAACATCATCTGAATCAATGTCATGATGGCTGGCAAGAAAGTGCTCATTCACTTTTTCGCGTAGATTGTAAATCCCCCAATATTCGCCATTGAAATAGACCTCTACTGGTTGGAAAGCCTGTTTCTCCAAATCTACTTCATCCACCAGGCCTGTCATGAAGCCATCACGATACCCCGACATATTCCAATCATTGCCTGAATTTCTTAAGACCATGGCCTCGAATGAATCAATATTAAGGTCTGAGAAAAAGGGATATTGGAATTTACCAGTGCCATAACGACCCCTGGCAAAGAGGGAGATGGATCTTTGGGGGTTGCCGCGGCTCCAGCCACCAAATATTTTGGCCCCAGCATTACCAGCATAACTGAGATCATCTCCATCCTCAAAATACTCAATATGAACCTGTCGTTCCCAATCTTCCCAGAAATTGGCACCAAAGTGAGGAAAGGATTGAGATGCATTGTCTCCCATGACATACAAACCTGAATCATTGTCAAAGAATGCCCCAGGTTCAAAAATCAGGGACATAACTGGAAGATATGGATCTTCATTGATGAAGTAGCTGTACGAGGATTGTGTCGTATTTGAACCGTCAGGATTGGAGGTCATGACCCGGACAACAGTTGTTTCAGTGATTGGAAAGGGGGAGGTGTATTCTGGCGAACTCAGGTCAGGTGTCGCGCCATCCCGGGTATACTTGTAAATTCGACCTGGTGGTACCGTTCCCATATTCAAAACGATCCCTCCACTATAGAATCCTGGCGCAGGGGTCAGCTCTGGAAGCTCAGGCAGTGTGGTGGATCCCCCCGTGTTCATTGCTCCAGGTGTTGGGGGCGTAAAGTATAATAGGTCCGTTCCTGCATCAGGTTGTCTGCCCCAGCTTATGTTCGATGGCAATTCCGGCGTCCTCAATGAATCTACAAGGATGCCGTTTGGGGAGGTCAGCGTAAGTAACTCTCCAGAGCTGCTGACTTTGAAGTTGGTATGCAATAGGCTTGACTCTGGTACCAGTAAATAGTCAGGCAAAGCCGTGGTTGGGGGGTCTGAGCGCCCTATACTAAGAAAAGGAATTGCCGTCAGATCTGATGAAGTGGTGCTATGGTTATGTACTTGGATGGCGAGAATATTCTCACCTTCAGTCAATATATCCTGGGGGATGAGGTGGAAGGGGAGATCAAAGCCTTGAGCCAGAGCGGGTTCGGTATAGTTATCAGCAGTGGTGGTATTGTTTGCCGGAGTTCCAGGCAAGCCCAAATTAGCTCGGGAAAATTCAATCCCGTTAATGAAAGCGATATATCCATCATCATAGTCAATGTGGAACAGCAATCCTTCAATTTCTGCAAAGTTTTCAATCGTAACAGACTTGCGTAAAAATACTGATAGTGTTGCGGGGATGACCGTATTGTCATCATCATCGCCGTAGCCAAAGCCACTGGGTCCCATGCTCCAGGAACTGGCGTCAAAATCTGAGGACTTCCAGTTGGTGGGCGGGTTCGAACTCCCTACAAAATATGACCAGTCCTCACCTTCGGAGATGATGAGATCCCAAAATATATTTTCACCCTGTCTGTCTTTGTCTGAGGCAAAAATGATGGTGTGACCGCCTGCTGCGATCTGACCTGTCTCGAAACGCCACTTGTTGGGATCTTCAATATCGTCAGATAGTGCGAAACCATTGAGATCAATGGCAGAGGGGGTGGGATTATAGATTTCAATCCAATCAGGTGTATCACCATCCTCATCACGAAGACCGGACTGGTTTGAAGCAAGAATCTCATTCAATACAAGCGATTGACTAAACAACAGGGTAGGGATTAATGCACAAATGAAGCCTAGCATTGAGGACATTCTGAAAGAACTAAGTTTCATAATAGACAAGCTTAACCCCTTGATATTTAGATACAATGACTAATAACTTAACCCGTATCCTACAGGGAAAAGAGGTGAGTAGTCATCATCTCCAACGTTAATGGGGATTTGACTCATATCGGTGGGCCATGTCACTGAGAGTTTGCCAGTGGGAGCATAGTCACCAAAAATAACATCGGCTATTCCATTTCCCTCGGTCCCTAGCCACCATGCAGCCAGGAATGCATCAGTATCCTTGAGTAATTCGGTAACAATCATGGGACGACCAGAAAGCAGCACAACCACCATGGGTTTTCCAGTCTCGATCACCGTGTTAAGAACTGCCATATCTTCCTGTGACAATGCCAGATCCTCATCGTCTCCATGCATCTCAGCATAGGGAGCCTCACCAACAACAACAATGACAGCATCCGCACTGGAGGCCTGACTGCCATCAGCGGAATGGATCACCTGGGTAGATGGAGATACTGAAGCCTGAACACCATCAAGGATGGTTGTACCGGATGTGATATCACCCATGCCACCTTGCCAGGAAATAGTCCAGCCACCACATTGCATTCCAACATTGTCTGCGCCACGTCCTGCGACAACAACAGTGGATAGATCCTTAGAAAGGGGCAAAGTGTTTTCATTTTTTAGCATAACAATGGATTCACGAACAGCCCGACGTGCAACAGCTCGGTGTTCTGGAGAGCCAACGGTGGGTAATAGAGCACGATCATTGCTATAGGGAGCATCCAACAGACCCATGTTTTCTTTCACGTTTAAGATTCTGGTAACAGCATCGTCAATACGTGACATCTCTATTGAGCCTTCGTTTACTGCTTGAATCAATTTGGAAATAAATTCTCTATAAGTTGATCCGCCTTTGCTAGTATCACCGGGGACCATGACCATATCCACGCCGGCATTGATGGACTGGATTATATCACTTTTATAATCGCCAGGAATTTCGTCGATGCCAGCCCAATCAGATATGATGAATCCCTGAAAGCCTAACTCTCCTTTGAGCAAGTCGGTCATAAGATACTTATGCCCGTGCAGTTTCGTACCGTTCCAGCTGTTGTAGGATGCCATAATGGTTGCAGTTCCAGCCTCGATAGCAGCCTGATAGGGAGGGAGATGAAGCGCACGTAGTTCAGCTTCTGATATCCGCGCATCGCCACGGTCAATTTTGCCATTTTCTCCTGTGGACCATGTTGGGGCACCGTCACCAATGTAATGTTTGGTACATGCTGCGATGGCATCTTGGGAATTCAATGAAGCCCCCTGATATCCTGCTACTTGAGCACTACCTAGAGCAGCGATGAGGGTGGGGTCTTCTCCATAGGATTCATAAGCACGGCCCCAGCGCTCATCTCTGGAGTTGGCAACACAGGGGTCGAAGGTCCAATTGATACCGGTTGCACGTACTTCTTTGGCAGTGATATGGGCAATTTCTTGAACCAGATCAGGATTTCCTGTTGCTCCAAGAGCCACATTATGGGGAAATATGGTAGCACCCACCACATTGTTGTGTCCATGGACAGCATCAATGCCATACATGAGGGGAATACCCAACCGGCTTTCAGCAGCCAGTCCCTGAAAACGATCTAGCATATCCGCCCAGGAGCTGGGGGTGTTAGTCTCAGGAGTAGAACCTCCACCACTGAGGAGTGAACCGAGGTGTAAGTCTTTAATATCTTTTTCATCAATAAGGTAGCGTCTCTCAGCCTGGGTCATTTGCCCGACCTTCTCTTCAAGGGTCATCAGTTCTACGATGGCATCAACACTTTTACCCTGAACTGAAACATGTTTGATAACAGGTTCAGTGGAATTGCAGCTTATTAATAGTTGGACGATTCCCACAAGGACAAGAATTTTTAGAAAGGTGGTTTGCTTGATCATGATTGCTCCTTAGAATTGGACATGGATATCATAGGGTTTACTAATTCTATATATATTCAATTTAAGTGCCATTTCTCAGGATGGATTAGAAGGATCCCCGACGAATTTTTCGAATTTTCCTCGATCCGTATTTCCCTTCTGGAGTTGGACTGGATAATTGGTAAGAAAAATAAAGAGGTAAGTCTATGTAAATATGGTGATAATATCAAATAATTACATGGTAAAATAGGAGCGGAGCTTATCATTTTGGCATTGAAATGATATTTTATTAGATGCAAAAATATTTATTGAGCAGTTCAAGATGATTGAATTCGTAGTTCTCAATAGTTAAGGCTTGTATTGTTTTGATATGGCAATTATTATCATTTCAATAAAATGAATGCATATGAAGAAAAAGAAATTCAGCCAATTCCAGAGAGGATAAAATCCCTTTCAACCAGTCTACCCTTTTTGTTTTCCCTGGGGGCTTTGATATTTCTGATCTCATTTCTGATTTCATTTCTGATCTCTTCCTTTCCACTGGGGACAAATCCCCTGAATACCGATGGAATTGAGCGGGTATATTTTGCCGATAACATTGGAGTTGGACAAGCTGAGATCATTAGACAATTCAATGAACTTTATAGCGGTGAAGTGGAAGTTATTGCCATTGATCTCCCTTTTTCAAAATTCAACACCAATCAACGCAAAGATTTGATAGCCAGGAACTTACGAAGTCGCAGTAGTCGCATTGATGTCTTTTCTGTTGACCTGATCTGGGTGCCGCGATTTACAAAATGGGCAGAACCTCTAGCTCCTTATTTTGCACCTCAATTCTTGAATAAACTTGTACCTCAACCTCTCGAGACCTGCTATGTCGATGACATTCTCTATGCAATTCCATTGTATACTGATATTGGTGCCCTCTACTTCCGCAAGGATATGATTTTAGAGCTGCCTGATGGCGAGGCTATTGTTGAACGGATCAAGAATTCAATCACATGGGAAGAATTACTGGAACTGAGGGAGAAATATTTTTCTGGGAAACCCATGTTTGTCCCTCAAGCAGTTGCTTATGAAGGTTTGATCTGCAATTTTAATGAAATTCTAGGTGTGACCCTTCAAGATGATTCGACGGGAGAGCTGTTAGACCTATTAGATCCCCTGGTTATTGAGCGTACACGGTTTATGAAGGAAATGATTCAAACCAATTTTGCACCACGCGAAGCGCTTGATATGGTTGAGGATGATTGCATTCGTTTCGCTCTAGCCAATGATATACCCTTTGTTCGTGGATGGCCAACCGTAAATAATGAAAACTATCGGCGTTTTGATGCAGAGTTGTTTAAGAAGTTAGAAATAGCACCAGTTCCTCATTTTGCTGGAAGTGAACCTACACCGGTATTTGGTGGTTGGAACATGATGCTCTCAAGGCATTCACCAGTTAAGGATGCTGCCATCTTATTTATGAAATTTGCAGCTTCCATGCAGGGACAGAGCATTTTCTATGACAATGAAGGACTACTTCCAATCCAGCGTGAATTTTATGAGAATCGCAGCAGTGATCCCCATCAGGAGAGGGTACAGCTTATTCAACGTCTGATGATGAAGGGTATCCATCGACCCATGTTGCATCAGTATACCCTCATGTCTGATATTCTATCCCTACGACTGCATCAGATCCTTTCGGGTGAACTCAGTGTTGAAAGCGGTTTAGGATTGGCAAAAGAAGAAATTGATGCTGTAATCGCCAGAGGAAATACTCCTTGAAGCTTCCCCAGAAATTCGAAAGCTATCATTTCGAGATTCAGCACATTCTCGTACTGTTCATTGTGGTCGTTGTGTTTCAGACAGCCCTCTCGTTTATCAATAATCAGTCGACTCACCAGATATTTCAAGAAGCTATGGGATACTACCGTCGCGACTCTGCTGAGCGAGTAGCTGACCTTACCACAACAGCCATGGAACTACTCATAGAGCATGGTCGCAATGATGCTCCAAGTGATGATAATCGCCGCGAAAGCACAATTCGTTCATTCGACAAGCTCCTTAGTCAGCAGATGCTTCAGAGAAACATCGATGAGGTCTATCTATTGGTAAAGCAGGGTGGGAATGTACTTGCGCTGAGGGAGGGAGAGGAGATCTATGATCTCTATCTGGACCCGGATCCAGTCCTGGAGATTGAGAATCAACCAGCCGCTGAAAATGCACTCCAATACTATCATGATCATTACCAATCTCTGGTAGGTGAAGAGCAGATCATCAGCTCTCTGGAAGGCAACAATACCTTCCATGTCCTGGTGCCATTTTATGATAGAGGGGAGATTGCGGGAGCAACATATATGCGTGTAACTCCTGATGTGGCAGGTTTTCTATCACTGATTGAGTCCGCCTATAGTCAGAGTGGACTTTTGTTTACTGGGCTCATTCTCGTTGGTTTTTTGGCTATGTTTTTCATCTATTCCTATACTGCTCAGGAGCGGGATGAAGTGCAGCATCAGTTGTTCGATCAACGCTCCAAACAGCTCAGGGAGCAGGTGGAACACCAGAAGGAATCTCTTTTTACGAAACGAATCTATCATACCCACCACAAGGCTGAAAAAGTAATGGGCTTTATCAAGGAGGATCTGAGGAGCCTGGAGGATTCAAACCTCAATGAGACTCGCGACAGGGTGACGAAATATGCCAATTTTGTTTCTCGGGTGATCTATGATATGAAAACCTATGATCCACCATTGCACGTTATTAGAAATCCGATTTTTCGGACCAATATTAATGAAGTCATCCAGTTTGTAGTGGATAACATTTTTCAGCGCGTTTATACCATCAGCAGGAGCAATGCGGTGCAGGTGAAGCTTGAGCTTGCAGAGAATTTACCCATTGTTCATATCAATGAATATGTGATCTGGGAAATTATTGAGCCCTTGATCCAGAACTCGATTGAGCACAATGTGGATCATAATCTCGTGCTTGAGATCAGGACTCGATATGACAAGGCCGGGGGGCGGCTAACGGTTGAAATATGTGACAATGGAAAAGGTTTTCCTGATGAATTACTGGAAGTGGATAAGCAGGGTCGCAAGTTACTGTTTATGGAGTCGGTGAGTACCAAAGAGGGTAGTCAGAATTCAGGCTACGGATGTTATCTCGCCTGGGAAATCAGTCGAAGATGTGATTGGGTATTGGATGCCCACAATAATGATGAAGGAGGTGCCTGCTTTATATTGCAGGCCCCCATGGGATAGGGAATGGAACAAGACCAAATAAAAGTACTCCTTATTGAAGATGAAGAATTTGATGTTCGCCGAATCAAAAATACTATCAATCCATACCGTGAAAGAATTTCCATCAAAGATATTGTTTCAACAGGAGAGGATGCCCTTCAGACACTTGAGAAAAGGGGCCCTTATGATGTAGCTATCCTGGACTATCAGATTTCCGGTGGATTATACGGCGAGCGGCTCATTAAGCGACTCAAGAAGGTTGATCCCAGCATCCAGATCATTGTCATTACAAAAATGACCATCAATCAGACCGATCTACATTTCGCAAATCAGTTGATTGAGAGTGGAGCCTACTGGTTTGGTACAAAATATCCCTCGGATATCGAGGAATTTATTTATCAACCCACTGATTTCATTTTGACTATCATGAATGCGGCTGAGAAAAAACAGCTTGAGCAAGAGAAAATCCAGTCTCAGAGCCGATTGGATAAAAAAATTGACCGCATCCTTCAGGAGAGACCCATGCTGGGTGATTCTGAGGAAATATTGAAGGTTAGAGAGCGCATAGATAAGTATGCCGCCACCCATGCGAATGTGCTGATTATAGGTGAATCGGGAACCGGTAAGGAGCTCATCGCCAGAAACATCCATTACCTGAGCAACAGGCGCTATGAAAACTTTGTTACTGTGAACTGTGCTGCCATTCCAGATGAACTGATTGAGAGTGAACTTTTCGGTTTTCTCAAGGGGGCTTTTACAGGTGCAAAAGAGGATAAGGCAGGCCTCTTCGAACAGGCCAATCATGGAACCATTTTTCTAGATGAGATTTCTGAATTGCCCTATCAGGCGCAGGCCAAACTACTCCGCGTCCTAGAGACAGGAGAGATGGACAAAATTGGTAGAAAAAAGAGCTACCATGTCGATGTCAGGGTCATTGCAGCTACAAATAAAAATTTAAAGGAGCGGATGAAAAAGAATCTGTTCCGCGAGGACCTTTATTACAGATTGAATATTCTCAATATCCAAGCTCCGGCCCTCAAAGAACGCAAAGAGGATATTCGTACCCTGATTGATTATTTTGTGGGACACCACTGTCGCGACCTGAGTATTGTTCTTCCTGCCATCACAGACGATGCTTGGAATATCCTGGAGCAATTTCATTGGCCGGGAAATGTTCGACAACTTAAGAATGTAGCACAAAGGTTGGTCATATTGAGCAATGATGCTATCACACAGGAAACTGTGGAATTGGCAATGGATATTCAGGCACAAGACAAGGTCACAGGTCTGACCCACCCCGTATTTTCACAAGAGAACATCCTCCCTCTAAAAGATGTGGAGCAAAATTTTCGCAAGCAGTATTTCGAGTTTGTCCGACAACACAGTCGAACCGATACAGAAGCTGCTGGAAAACTGGGGCTGGCACCTCCCAATTTTCACCGGATGTGCAAGGAACTCGGACTGAAGTAGATATTTGGTTCCCCGTATAGAATTATCATTATAATAACAATATTATTCCTATAATAAGTCAAACAGGTCATTTACTCGTTAAAAAATATTCAATTCGAACAAGCAATTCTAGTTAATATATTTATTATTAAGAACTGATTGTATTCCTGTATGCCCCTGTTATTCAACAACTTAACATAAACATTATGGACCGTATAAGCCAAAACTGAAACGCTTAAAGTCAGGAGCGATCTAATCATGGCATAACTGGTCTGGTATTTGACTATAGATGAATAGTTAATGAGAAATTACGAACTAAATAAGCTGACTATCAGGGATGACGCATGAGCGGACTAGATTTCGTCGTCATCATCCTGTACTTCGTTCTCGTCATCGGAGTCGGGATTTACTTCTCACGACGCAACACGAACAGCACTGAATACTTCCTGGCTGGCAGAAATGTCGGGTGGATCGCCATTGGTGCCTCCCTCTTTGCCTCAAACATTTCAAGTGAACATTTTATCGGGCTAGCTGGTACTGGTTCCAGTAGTGGTTTGGCTGTAGGCCATTTTGAATGGTTGGCTGCTTTCATGGTACTCTTCTTGGGTTGGATATTTGTCCCCTTCTATTTGAAGTCAGGTGTCTTTACCATGCCTGAATTTCTGGAAAAACGATATGGCAAAGCTAGTCGTAGGTATTTAACCTCAGTCTCCATTATTGCATATGTCATCACAAAAATATCCGTAACCCTTTATGCTGGCGGCTTGCTGATTCACAAAATTTTAGGCTGGGATATGATGACCTCAGCCATCGTTCTCATCGTGGTTACTGGAATCTATACCATAGCTGGTGGACTGAGCGCTGTGATCTACACTGAATTGGTTCAGGCATTCATCCTCATTGGGGGTGCCATCGCATTGACACTCCTTGGTTTAAATGAAGTAGGAGGCTTTACTGGACTTCAGGCCAAATTGCCTGTGGAATATTTCCAGATGTTCAAGGCTTTTGATCACCCGGATTTTCCCTGGACGGGAATCATTTTTGGAGCGCCCATTCTCGGTGTTTGGTATTGGTGTACGGATCAGTTCATCGTCCAGCGTGTATTAAGCGCAAAAAATATCAACCACGCACGGTCAGGAGCAATCCTGGCTGGTTTTCTAAAGATCTTACCCGTATTCATTCTCGTACTCCCTGGTTTAATTGCAGCAGCCCTATTTGGAACAACAGGGGATGAGGCCTACCCAACTCTGGTTACGAGCTATTTATTACCCTCTGGAATCAAGGGAATTGTGATTGCTAGTCTTCTGGCCGCTCTGATGTCATCACTTGCCAGTGTTTTTAACAGTACATCTACACTCTTTACCATCGACTTCTACAAAAATTTCAGACCGGATTCCTCAGAAGCTGAGTTGGTCCTGGTAGGAAGACTTGCTACCACGGTTATGGTTGTACTCGGTGTACTCACAGTTCCACTCATCACCATGTTGAGTGGTCAGCTGTTTGTTTACCTGCAAAGCGTGCAGGCCTATATCAGTCCACCCATTGCAGCCGTATTCATCCTGGGAATATTCTGGAGCCGGGCGAATGCCACTGGAGCGATCTCTGCTTTGGGAGTTGGGGCTGTGCTGGGAGCATCAAGATTTGTTCTGGAAATTCTTGTTAAATCTGGGACCTCACTGGGTGGTTTTGAATGGTTTGCCACTATGAATTTTTTGCATTTTGCCGTTTTCTTGTTCCTGGTCTCTGTGGGCGTGCTTGTGACAGTCAGTCTCATCACAGTAGCTCCACTGAAACATCGAATTTCTGGACTCACTATGGCAACTGCCTCCGAGCTGCAGACTGATCTCAGTCGTCGGATGGATGAGCAGGATGCCAAGTGGAATAGAAACAATATTATAGCATCGGTAGTGTTGGTAATAGCTATCATAGGGCTATGGATAAAATTTGCGTAAATTATGAAGATACAACAACACAAGGAGGTTACACAATGAAGACAGTGTTACGTTTTAGCATGGTTCTTACTCTCCTAATGGTTGTGGGTCATGCACAGGTCATCAATAATTTTGATGCCGCCCCTGCAGACACAGCCTATTGGGAATGGTTTGAGCCAGTAACTGAAGGCGGTACAGCAGATCTGGCTGCACATTATGCCATCAGTACCGGCGCAGATTCATCCCTGGGATGGATCGAGATGAGCTATGTTAACGACATCGTACTGGAAGGTACTGGAGCGATGCGGGTTGACTATAGTATTCACAATTCAGAGAGCTGGGGTGGTTACACCAAGATCCAGCATCGTTATCCTGATACACTAAGTACAGGTGTATACGATTGGTCCCTGTATGATAGTCTTTCTTTTTCATACTATAATGTGGTTCCTCAGGACTCATTGGGTCGCGTTCACCTCAGACTTAATCTCTTGGATTATGGTGATATCACAGACTCCAGTTATAGTGATCTAGGTGAATTCTGGTATTCCTTCAGCTATATCCTGGATGATGAACCAGGCTGGAATACAGTTAATATGGCGCTCGTGGGTGATGACAGCTGGGGTAACACCGGTTGGACACACACAGGTTGGTCAGGAACTCCTGGAAACCTTCAGTTAGACAAAGACAAGATCAAAGGCTTCGCAATGGAGTTTTCCGTAAGTGGTAGCGGTATTGGCGATGTTGTAACTGGTTCCGTTATTTTTGATGATTTCAGGCTTACTGGGTCAAAAAATAAGTTGACCAATGGTGGATTTGAATCTGCTGATGATCAAGAAGATGATTTTGGCTGGGGTGTTGCCCATGCTGGTGATGGTGCTGCACACGCACGCATCGTGGCTGACAATGCTGTAGCACGCACTGGTGAAAAATTTGGTGAATTAGGTGTTGAAAATGGCGCAGCATGGGCTGTTTTCTATACTGAAGATTCTATTCCAGCTGCTCAGGGTGAAACCTGGGAATTAGGTGGATATATCAAAAATATCTCTGAAACTCCTGGTGAGGGAGCTTTTGGTGGATATAAGATTGAAGCAAAAGATGCTGCTGGAGTCGTGCTTCATAGTACAGGTGATGTTCTCTTTGAAACAACCACTGATTATGAAATGTACACAGCCTCCATGGTTATGCCTGAGGGTACTGTACAGGTAGCAGCAGTGCTGGTTGCAACCCGTTGGGATGGATCAAATGTAAACTATGCATATGATGATCTATATTTCATGAACATGGGTAATGTTGATACAACAGGTACTGTAGCGCCATTAAATGTCAGCGCACTTCCTGGAACCAACTACAACCTGGTTACCTGGGAAGATGTACCTGGTGAAGAGGGTGAAACCTATGCTGTATACGCAAGTATGGCTCCTATCACTGATGTGACTGATCTAGCCGTTGATGTGGTAGCATCGGGTCATCTTGAAGGTGCACCCAGTGTTGTTCATTACTTGTATACACCTGATGATGATACTTCGGTTGAGTATTACTACGCCGTAGTCTGTACTGATGCTTCAGCAAATCCAGGTGCTGCAGGTTTGTCACCAAGCTCATACACGAATACCGCTTTAGGTATCCCAACGATCAAAATGGAAGCTCCTGCTGATTTTGTAGCTGATGGTTTCTTTGATGAATGGTCTGATGTCACTCCTTTCTTCATTGGAGCTCCAAACTCATGGGGCATTTCCAGTATCTGGGGAGCTGTTGATGACAATGATGATGCTTCAGCCAATCTGTATATGGCCATGGATGATGATTTCATGTACATCGCTGGTGAAGTGACAGACAATGTATATGCTGGTTTTACTGGCGAAGGTAACTGGTGGGAAATGGATGCCTTTGAACTGTTCTTCGGTCTATACGACTGGACAGGTCCAAGACATAATGCCATGTACCGTGGTGACAAACCAGATTACAAATTGGTTTTCTCTGAGAACACCATGGTTCGTGATGTCGATGGTCAGTTAACGATGGCCACATCAGGTGATGGAAACTACTATTTTGAAGGTTTCAACCCTGATTACGTATTTGAAGCCAAAGTATCTCTCGACTCATTGGCCACAGCCAATGGATTTACGGATGCCCGCTTTCATCCAGCAAATGGTATGCGTATTATCATGGAACCCGTTATTCATGATAATGATGGCGGTGGTGCCTGGGAAGGAAACGTCCAGAGCTCACCAAACAATACTGACAATGCCTGGCAGACAACTGCTGTATGGTCACATTCCTATATCTCAGGAACTGTTGGTGTTGAAGATGTAGAGACACCTGCTACCTATTCACTGAGCAGCAACTATCCTAACCCCTTCAATCCAAGCACAATCATCAATTACGAAATCGGTCAATCCGAGCACGTAAAATTGACAGTGTTTAATGTATTGGGTCAGGAAGTAATGACGCTGGTGAACAATGTTCAGCAGGCTGGAACTCATGAGATTCAATTCCAGGCTGGAACACTTGCTTCAGGTGTTTATATGTACCGCTTAGAAGCTGGTAACTTTACCAGTACCCAAAAAATGATCTTGATGAAATAAGATTGTTGACGTTTTAGAGAAATAAACTGTGCGGGGGGATGGACACTTAAAGTTCGTCCCCCTTTCACATAGCCAACTGGTAGATGATGATGAAATTTGATTTAGAAAAGCTCCGCCGTAGACTTTTAACAGTGACAGGATTGTCTCTTATGCTTGCAGGTAGTCTTCAGGCACAGACAACGGGGAAAATCGCCGGAACAATCATTGATGACGTAACCGGAGAGCCACTTCCCGGAGCAAATGTTATCTTGCTGGAAACACAGATGGGTGCCGCGGCCGATATAGAAGGAAGGTATTTTATCCTTAATATCCGCCCGGGACATTATGACTTGCGTGTTGATATGATTGGATACGCTCCCGTCGTTGTCGAGTCCATCCCTGTTTCAATCAATAGGACTGTTCCCGTTGATGTGCGCATGAAAGTGGCCACAATTACTGGTGAAGTCGTTGTTGTTGAGGTCGAACGGGCAGCTATCAAGAAAGATCAGACTGGAACGATCAAGAATATCTCATCAGAACAGTTGGAGATGTTACCTGTAGAAAGCCTTGGTGCAGTAGTCAACATGCAGGCAGGGGTGGTAGATGGTCACTTCAGGGGAGGTAGATCAACTGAAGTTTCTTATCTCATCGATGGTGTTTCTGTTGATGAGACTTTTGGAGGTCAATTTGCCTCAGTAGAGATCGAACCTGAATCTATCAAGGATCTCGAAGTTATTACGGGGACATTTAATGCAGAGTATGGCCGCGCCATGAGTGGTGTGGTAAATGCGGTTACTAAAGACGGCAGTAAAGAATTTCATGGCTCTTTCTATACAGGAATGGCCAATTATATCACCGGAAACGATGATATATTCAAGGGTATTGAAACCCTCAGTGTAAATCAAAATGAAGACTATAAATTTCAATTAAGTGGTCCAGTACTTGGAGACAAAATTACATTTTTTGTCAATACACGTTATCAGCATAATCGCAACCACCTCAATGGTATTTCCCGTTATAATGTCGATGATTTTAGCGACTATACGTCTGAAATTACGGCGGGTTGGATCACCGAGAATGAGGGTGACAGTGTATTGGTACCCATGAATGGTTCCTTAAACCGTTCCTTCCTGGGGAAGATGGTGTTCAACATGTCAGGTGGCATAAAATTTTCGCTCATGCATTCCATAAATAATGATCGTTGGGATGGCTACGATCATGGGTCGCGTTACAACCCACATGGGATGGCCAGCAGCTATCGTGAATCAAATTTCACAGTTTTTCAACTTAACCACTTGCTTACCAATAGTCTTTTTTATGAACTGAAACTTTCCTCAATGGACACCTACAATGGCAACTATGTATATAGGGAAAAGCTAAGTTCAAAATATGTTAACGATATCTATTCCAATAGTTATGGCGTAGGAGTCAGCACAGGTGGACAAAATAAAGATCACAGCGAACGCTGGATGATAGATAACGCTGCCAAATTAGACTTAACCTGGCAGATCAATTCTCATCACAATATCAAAGCCGGTCTAAACTATGTACAGCACGATCTAACCAACCAATGGCACAATATTCGGAATAAGTATGAGGGAACACCCCTCGCCGTATTTACCTATGAACCAGTGGTTTACGGTGATAGTTCAGTTTATGCTGATGTATATACCGTTACTCCATCTGATTTTGCCGGATATATCCAGGATAAAATGGAATATGACGAGATGGTCATCAATTATGGTATCCGCTATGATTGGTTTGATCCTGCAACCCGTTACCCCAGTGACCTGAGAAATCCTGCCAATCAGTTGTTCTTTGAAGATGATAGCTCAAGGACATCAACCTATCCTGAAACCCCTAAGACCTTTCAGGTGAGCCCCAGGATCGGCCTGGCTTATCAATTGGGTAGTGCTGCAATTCTGCACTTTAGCTACGGACATTTCTTCCAGTTGCCACCTATGTATGCCATGTACCAGAATCACTCATTCCTCATAGCGCCAAGCGATTATTCCACCACCATGGGTAATTCCAATCTGGAGGCTGAAAAAACAGTTGCCTATGAAATTGGACTCTGGCAGGAGGTCGCCTCGGGTGTGGGAGTTGAAGTATCTCTGTTTTACAAGGATATCTATAATTTGTTGAGTACCAAAATTATCAGTACCTACAACCAAATTGAATATGGGATGTACACCAATAAGGATTACGGGAACGTCCGTGGTCTTGAAGTTAAATTTGATGTATTCAAGAATCCCATCAATGTCTGGTTGAATTATACTTTGCAATACACTCGTGGAAATGCTGATTCACCAACACAATCATTTGACAGGGCCGGTTCAAGTCAAGATCCAGTAAATAAATTTATTCCCATGAGTTGGGATCAGAGACACACCTTAAATGGAACCCTTGGATATATAGGACCTAATTATGGAGTTTCACTTACTGGATACTTCAATTCAGGAGCCCCTTATACATTCTCTCCACAGGGTGAAAGTATTCTTGCTCGCGTAAATCTTTATCCAAACAATGATTATCGTCCAATTCGCTATCATGCTGATCTAACGGCATACTACAACATGAAATTGTTAAAAGGGATGAACCTTAAATTTGATCTGTCAGTATATAATCTGTTTGATCGACTAAACGAAAACTGGGTTAATGGTGAAACTGGACGTGCCTATACGGCCATTGTCACCGATGCTGATCTTTCAAACTTCAAGGAAGATTTCTTCCCATATAGTGAACTTTACCAAGACCCCTCAGCATTTAGCGCTCCCCGCCAGGTTAAACTTGGCGTTGGCCTGTCATTCTAGGAGGATGCAATGAGAATTCGTCCATATCTTTTGTTAATTGCAATCCTTGCCATAGGAACATCAAGTATTCTAGGACAGGGTAGACCCTTTGTGGGACCCATTGATCCAGCTGGGGATCCGGAATTTGAACGTGAAGGCTACATGACCGGTAACCGTGTCCTCATGTACTTTCAGAATACTACAGAACTTTCAGCCTGGCGGAAACCCAATGTTTCGCGCTGGCCCAACAACTCAGCTGGCTCAAAAATGGTTGATGGTATGGGGCTGCTGCTTGGTGCGAAAGTATATATTAAAGATGATCCCAATACACAGGTTGATACCATACCTCTTACGGATTGGGCTTCAGTTCTCATGAATGACCATCACACCATGTATTATCTCCAGACCAGTTATCGTGAGGAGATGGATGTCAATCTTACTGGCGATGTGGAATGGGGTTTATACCCTGTGGAAGGCTACTCAAATTTAATAAGTGAATATCCTGCCATGAGTCACCTGCCAGCTTCCTGGCCTGCAGCAGGCTGGCCGTCAGTGGATTATGCTCTCAAATGGCCTGGTGAATGGAATGGTCGTTTTGGTCGTGGTGTCACCTACGCAGATATGGAAGCATATTTTGTGGTGAATGATGCTCAGGATCAGGAATACCTCGGTGTGGAGGATCTGGTAAAATATTATCCCAGACCGGGAAAATCCATCCAGGCCAATGCTACTCAACAAGCTGGCGCACCATGGGGTGGTCTTGGATTGCGCGTCGAACAACGCGGTTTCCAGTGGAATAACCCCCAGGCTCGAGATGCAATATTCTGGGAGTACTCAATCGCAAATACCTCAGATTATGATCTTTTAGAAGTGGCTTTTGGCTATTGGGTTGACAATGCCATTGGTCATAACGCAGTTGGTGCATCAGATGGAGATGACGAAAAAGGTTACTTCGATGATGAGCTGGATATGTCCTATTCATGGGATGTTTCTGGACGTGGTGTCGGTAATGTGAAAACAGGAACCATGGGATTCGCTTATTTGGAAAGTCCTGGAGTTCCCAATGACTTTATTGACAATGATGACGATGGTCTCCTGAATGAAAAACGGGATAACGATCCAATCGCCATGGTTGGCTCACACGATAATATTGCCGATCTTCAAAAGTTCCTGGATTTCTATAAACTGGCTGAGTCAGACCTCCGTCCGCACTGGGATGCAGATGAGGATCAGGATTGGGAAGATGGATTTGACGCCAACGGTGATGGAATCTATCAACCTGCAGAATATTTCGGTGATGATGTAGGTCTAGATGGCGTCGGACCAGGTGAATTGAACTATACCGGTCCAGATGAAGGTGAATGTGACCATATGCCATCATTCAGGGAGGGTCAAGGTTGCGAACCAAACTTTAACTTTACTGATGTTTCTGAATCTGATATGGTAGGTTTAACTGCCTTTCAGATGTTTCCTGTTCCAAGTCACTCCATATCAAATACTACGACCTGGTTTAAGAATGACCAGGCGATGTGGGAATTGATTGCCGCTGATTCTCTGGAAGAGTACACCACCAATACATCAAACCTGATCGAGGTCTTTGCATCGGGTCCTTTTGCATTGCCACAAGGCTTGACAGAACGAATTTCAATGAGTGAGCTCCACTCCTATGATGATCTTGATGGTCTCAACGATGATGATCACAGGGCTCCTGCACTCTATGAGCTCAAAAAGATCGTTCAGGTTATCTACGAAAAAGATTATCGCTTTGCACAACCCCCTAAGATGCCAACGCTCACAGCAACTCCTGGCGATGGCAAAGTGATCCTGACCTGGGATGATATTGCTGACACTCGCACAAGAGATCCATTTGTTGGGAATGTCAATGATTTCGAAGGATATAAGATCTATCGTTCAACAGATAAATTCCTGGCAGATCCAGAAACCATCACGGATGGCTTTGGCCAACCAACCTTTAAGACATCCATTTTTCAATGCGATCTCAAAAATGGGAAGCAAGGCTTCACCGATTTTGGACTGCTAAATGGAACTGCTTACTATCTTGGTTCTGAGACCGGATTGTCCCACAGGTACATTGATAATAATGTCCAGAATGGTCGAACCTATTACTATGCAGTGGTGGCCTATGATTATGGCGCCCCCAATATCGGTCCTGGCATTTCTCCTTCTGAGAACAATGCCGTTATTGAATTAGATGAGGGTGAGGAAGTTCGTTCCTACGGTAAAAATGTTGCCATTATGACACCTCGCCAATCAGCGGCTGGATATGAGCAGCCAGAGTTGGCTCTCATAGAACCTGAAAATCTCTTTGGTACAGGTACAGTAACACCCCAGATACTTTCAAATGCCGGTCTCAAAGAGAATCATACATATATCGTTACTTTTGAGTCTGATACCATCAAGGAACTGAGTAGTTATGAACATGGTTTATTCTATTCCACCAGTGGTTTTTCCATTCTGGATGAATCAGATAGCAATCGGGTGGTTTATAGTGAAAATGTAGATCACTTCACCGGGAGTAATATCCTAAGTATTGAGGGAGACTCATTACTCACAGCTCAGGGCTATTCAGACTTTGTCACACTCAACCCTGATGGTGTGAGTTCAGACGTCTTTGATGGATTGCAAATAGAGATCGATCCAGGTGTGCTTGTTCCAGAGTATAGCTATGCACGCTCTGACTGGTTGATAGGTAGTGGATTGATCAATATTGTACCCTCAGAGCTTGAGTCACGTCTCCTGGCCTGGGATTATGACATTATTTTCACCAATGATGATTCTGCCTATGTTGGAAAAGCGAGAGGTGGTACAGTGAGAGATGTGGACGGTTCGAGTGGTCTCGACGTCCTCTGGCAAGAACCTTTTAGTTTTTATGTTCTCAATACTAGTTTTGTTGATACCAACAACATGTACGATACTTTTGACATGGTTGCCATTGACCTTGATGGCGATGGCGAGTTCAACAAGTTTAATGATAAGATCCTGGTTGGTGTCCAGGACAGAGATCGCTGGAAGGCAACAGTCTTTGAGATTAACTTCAAGTTTGTTACGGAGAATACTTTCCCTGAAGCAGAAGATGTCTATGAAGTAAGATTCAATAGACCTTTCTTTGAGACAGATTCGCTTAGGTTCACAGTACAGAGTTCGGGTGAGCTTGATATTGTGAGTTTACGAACAAAGATGGATAGTATTCAGGTGGTCCCCAATCCATATGTTGTCACCAACATGATGGAAACTGCCGTTGCGAATCCATTTCTCAATCAGCGCCGAAAATTGATGTTTACTCACATTCCTGCTGAGTGTGTCATCACCATCTTTACAGTGAGCGGGACGCTTGTTGATCGCATCGTTGTTGACAATGCAGATCCAGAGAACGGAATTGCTCACTGGGATATGCTAACCAGGGAGGGGCTGGAAATTGCAGCCGGCATGTATCTCTACCACATTGAAGCAATGGGGACAGATACCCCTGAAACCAAAACCGGCAAATTTGCCGTTATCAAATAAGGAGGTGTGAAATGAAACGTATCGCAATCTTTCTCGTCATCGTCCTCCTGACAGCATCTATAGGTTTTGGCGAACAAATAAATCGTTATGGTTCCACAGCTGCCAGTTTCCTTGAAATTGGAATGGGTAGCGCACCATCTGCAATGGGTGAAGCATATGTCGCTGTGACTGGAGACTTAAGTTCAGTCTATTGGAATCCAGCAAGTGTTGCTTACTTGAAGAAGAGCAGTTTCTCTCTCATGTATCAGCCCTGGCTCGTAGATATCAATACGATCTTTGCCAGTGGTGCTGTTGTGATGCCTGGGGTTGGGACATTTGTAGTCTCGTTGACACAGGTGGGATATGGTGAGATGCAGGTTACTACACTTGCTAACCAGGATGGAACCGGAGAATTCTTTACAGCCAATGATTTCGCAGTAGGTCTCTCTTATGCCAGGAAAATAGCCAATTGGTTCTCCTTTGGTGCTACGGCTAAAATGATCAATTCCCAGATCTGGCATGAGAGCGCCTCTGCGTTTGCAGTGGACTTGGGAGTAATTGTGAAAACGCAATTCTTTTCTCCAACTGGAGAAAAGGGGAATGGTCTTGATATCGGTATGAGTATCTCCAACTATGGAAGTCGCATGCAGTACGATGGTATCGATCTGATTCAGCCCATTGATATTTCAATTGATGAGACAGGAAACTACGGAGATGTCATTGGACAATACCGGACTCAAGCCTGGGAACTTCCTTTGATGTTTAGAATTGGTCTCTCCTATAAGCCCATTCAGACAAGTTTTAGCAGTCTCACACTTGCTGCTGACGCCTTACACCCAAACAACAATTCAGAATCCATCAATGTGGGTGCTGAGTACGCCTTGAAGATATCCAATGCAGGCAAGTTCTTTGTACGTGGGGGCTACAAGGCCCTTTACATGGATGAGACAGAGTTTGGTCTCACTGCAGGTGGCGGTATCGAGTTGTTCGCTAGGGGCAACCGTTCGGTGAAAGTAGATTATGCTTTTAAGGAAGCAGGTATTCTGGGGAGGACTCACGCCTATACGATTGGCTTGACCTTCTAAATCATGAATATTCCAACAATAAAAGCCACCCCTGTGATAATTCTTGGGGTGGCTTTGTTGCTTTTACTGAGCTGTGAATCTGTACCTACTCCTGCAGGAGAAGTGCTGGCACAAGTGGGTGATCGAGTGATCACCAAAGAAGATTTCATGCGTCGCTCAGAGTACACGATGCGACCTGACTATTGCAGTGGCTCAAATTACATCCACAAGAAAATCATTTTAAACAGTCTTATCGCTGAGAAGCTTTTAGCACTGGAAAACCCGCAATCAGCCATTCAAGCAGATGCTGACTTCAATGCTTATATCCAGGGTCGCCAAGAACAGACGATGCGACAGTGGATGTATAAGAAACAAGCCTATGATGTTGTAGAAGTTGATTCCACAGAAATGAGAAGAGCGAATCGTCTGGCCAGTCGAACCTATGATATTCAATATGTCACGCTTCCCGACTCCAATGCCCTGAAGTCCTGGAATCAGGCCACAGGGGATGGCTACGATTTTGAAACCCTGGCCAAGACCCTGAGTGTTTCGGATTCCATTCCCCAGAGAGCCTTCAGTTGGTTTGACCGTGAAGATCAAACAATTTGGAGCGCAATTTTTGATTCTGAACACCAGAAAGGGGAGGTGATTGAACCCATACTCCTGGAGAATGGCCAGAATATCATCATGAAAATTGAGGGGTGGGTAGACAGACCAGCCGTTTCAGAAGCCAGTAAATTGCAGCAGTGGGATGATGTCCATACACGTCTCCTGGAAGTTAAAGCTGATGGAGTGTATACCCGCTATGTGGGTTCCATCATGGCTGACATAGCATTGACGCTCAACCGCGAGGTTTTCAAACCTTACTCCGTTCGCAGTGCAGAACTATTTTTAAGATCTTCTGAAGAAAAAGAACGAATGCTTAACCAGGCAGTCTGGAATGCTGAGGAACAAGTATTTACCCAATCCCTGAATGATTTACCTGGTGGTATACCCAGTGATGCCGTCCTCTTCGATGTGAATGGTGACTCCTGGAGCATAGATCGCTTTGAATCTTATCTGAAAAAACATCCCCTGGTCTTCAGAAGTAGAAAGATGTCGCATAGAGAATTTCCAGAGCAACTTAAATTTGCAATCGCAGACTTGATACGTGATTTCTATATCACCGATGAAGCCTATAAATTGGGTTATGACAAGGTTCCAAATGTTGTCCAATCAACACAGATGTGGCAAGATCACTATGTCAGTCGTCAAGGTCGCAATGATCATCTCAGATCTGTGATCGATAGTTCTTCTGATAGCCTGAAGCTCAGCGAAATGGATATGCTTGAAGACTATATGGATCCCTATGTAGATTCACTTCAGGAGAAGTATTCAGACGTGATCAGTATTAACACAGATTTGTTTGAGAAACTGGAATTAAGCACAATTCCTATGATGGTGAGCAATCGCAATGTTCCCTTTCCCCTGGCAGTCCCTGCTTTTCCACGCTTAACCACAGATAACAAACTAGATTATGGCAAGAAAATGGAGCAATAGCCATGGTGAAGAGCTTTTCCAAATTCAGTTTGTTGATTCTGCTTGGATTAATGGTAGTGGATGGCACCCATGCCCAAAATTTTAGAGGGGCCGAGTTAAGAACCCATGAATATTTTCAATATGGCAGATTTGAAGTAAGGCTGAAGTCTCCCCAGGGAGAAGGATTCTTAGCCAGCTTTTTTACTTATAATGATCAATACCCTTCCACCGACTGGTGTGAAATTGATTTTGAGATTCTGGGTCGCTGGCCAGACAATGTTGATGTAAATGTCATCGATGAAAATGGATCCCATCTAAGACAACACCCTCTGGATTTCAATCCACATATCGATTTTCATACTTATGCCTTCGAATGGACCCCGGAATACGTCGCCTGGTTCATCGATGGGGAGGAATTTTACAGACAGTCCGGGGGACATATCGCCCATCTCTCTGAAACCGCCAAACTGATGATGAATATCTGGACCCCTGCCTATACAGATTGGGTAGGTTTTATTGAAACATCAACCATGCCTAGATATGCCTATTATGACTGGGTATCCACAGCAACCTATACTCCTGGAAGCGGTAGTGTTGGCACTGACCTAAATTTTACACCTCTCTGGACTGATAACTTTGATGCTCATGTTGATACACGCTGGGAAATGAGTGATGGTCACACCTGGAATGGAAACAATTCACTACTGGTCGCTGAAAATATTGTTTACCAGGATGGATATATGATCCTCTGTCTCACAACGCCTGGAGCTGAGGGGCTCAACGACAACACACCTCCTGGAATCCTATGGTCCAGGGCCCATAGTGCTGATTCAGTCGTTATCAGGTTCAACAAAGAATTGGATATAGACCACACCAATCAAACCACCATATTTACAGTACCAAATCATCCTATTTCTGAAATGACACTGTATGAAGACATGCTGACGGTGGGTTTGAAGGTTGAGGGTTTAGATATCACTTCTTCAGCAACTGTCTATGCTCAAAACCTCCTGGATCAATCTATCAATGGGAATTCAACTGTAGTCGATTTTGTACCTATTTATATGCCATGGCCTCTTGAGCTACCTATCAATATTGACTGTGCCGGACCTGGAGCACAAGGCTTTCTCCCAGATCAGTGGTGGTCACACGAGGTTGAGTATGGTCATTCTGGCGGAAATTACCAGATTGCAGCAAATTATCCGGATCTTGCAGGAACAGAACTTGATTCTGTGATGGCAACTTCATTGAATAGATATTCGCGTTATCATATCAGGTTGGCCCCTGGTGTTTTTGATATACAGCTTCATTTTGCCGAACACTCATATGGGGCTGCAGGGGAGCGTGTCTTTGAGTTGTTTGTTGAGGACTCTCTTGTTGTTGCAGAATTGGATGTTTTCGATCAAGCTGGTAACACGGCGATCTACACTGTCACCCTCAACGATTGGGAAATAACAGATGGCACTCTGGATATCGTTGGAGCTGCCCTTATGTATGGATGGTCCTATACCTATGCAGGTCCTCTCTTGAATGCCATTCAAATTGATGGGAGCTATTGGGTTGGTCTGGATGAAAACCAGACGCCAGAGGAATACAAGTTGTCAAAAATTTATCCCAATCCATTTAACCAGTCGGCAAAAATGGAATTTACTGTCCCAGAAACAACGGTACTGACCATTTCGCTATTTGATTTGCGTGGAGCCGAAGTTAAGACGATTACATCACAACAATATAGTCCAGGCACTTACCAGCTTGAGATCAATGCTGGAGAGCTATCCAGTGGCGTTTATGTGGTGAGGTTGATGGCTGAAGATTTCCAGCAAAATAGAAAAGTATTGTTGCTGAAATGAGTGCTCAATGAAGATCCATCATCTCCTCCAAACATCAGCTCTCCTATTCAGTTTGGTGTTGATCATCCAATGCCAAGAAGCTGAGACACCTCCAACAGAAAAGGTTATCGATCCCTATGAGCTGGAAGGCTGGACCCTGACATGGCAGGATGAATTTGATGGCGATAGCGTGGATGTTCAAAAGTGGGTCATTGCCGATGGTCACTGGTCCCACAATGGAGAAGAACAATATTACGCGCCTGATGAGGTCTATGTTGAGGATGGCAACCTGCGTCTTCGTTCCCGATATCGTCAGTATCATGACCAATCATTTACCTCTGGACATATCCATTCCCAATATTTTCAACGTTATGGCCGCATAGATATCAGCGCACGTCTACCTGGCACCAAAGGGATGTGGCCAGCATTGTGGCTACTGTCCGCAAATGGAGGATGGCCGCCTGAAATAGATATTCTTGAACTCCTGGGGCATGAGCCCAATACCGTTCACATGTCCGCCCACTGGGGTCCACTGGAAAATGGTCAAAAGCCCTGGGAAATTGGACAAACCGCTACGGCTCATTTTACCGGTCCAGATTTCACACAGGACTTCCATTTATTTACGCTTGAGTGGTATCCTGATAGCTTGCGATGGCTCATTGATGATGTGGTGCGATTCAAAAGTCTTGATGGCATTCCCCACGAGCCCATGTACCTGATCATGAATACCGCTGTTGGGGGATTTTGGCCGGGTAGTCCTGATGGGACAACAATCCTTCCCCAATATCATGATATTGAATATGTAAGGTTCTATGAGCTCAATGAAGAAAATTAACATTCTCTTACTACTTCTAGTGCTCGTTGTACCACTGAAAGCCTTTGTTCACTCAGAAGGTCACAACATGGTAGATGCTGATGGAAATCTCGCCTTAATGAAAGGGATGGGACTGGGCGGTTGGTTGGTACCAGAAGGATATATGCTCCATACCATATCTCAATCACCTACAACCATTCGCAATGATATTGTAGATGTTGTGGGGGAAGCCGGTGCAGAACAATTTTATACCGCATATCATGAAAATTATGTGACCCGGGAAGATATTGCTGAATTGGCTGAGTGGGGTTTTGATCATGTAAGAATGCCCTTTCACTATAACATGTTTTCACCCTACCGGGGTGTCTGGAGTGAATGGGGTTTTGAGGTGACTGACTCTCTTATCGCTTGGTGCTCTGATGTCGGTATGCATGTTGTCCTGGATATGCACTGTGCCCCTGGTGGACAGAATGCAGGTCCCATAAGCGACAGTGATGGGACTGCCCGTCTATGGTTGGCAGACTCAAATAAAGCTCACACCATCGAAATTTGGGAAGCTATTGCACAGCGGTATGTGAATGAACCCTGGGTGGGAGGTTATGATCTGCTGAACGAACCTGTTCTTCACGAAGGTGTAACTGCCCAGGAGTTTAGATCTCTTTATGTGAGTATCCGCAATGTTATCAGAGCAGTTGATAACAACCATATGCTCTTTATTGAAGGGAATTGGTACGCAACGGATTTTACCGGGTTGACACCACCCTTTGATATCAATATGGCTTATAGCTTTCATAAATACTGGAGTGTTAATGACCGAAATTCTATTCAGAGCTATCTGAATATGCGCGGTGCACACAATGTTCCTCTCTGGATGAGTGAGACAGGTGAAAACTCCAATATGTGGTTCCACGATGCAGTGCAATTGTTTGAGGACAACAATATCGGATGGTGTTGGTGGACCACGAAGAAATTTGAAACAATTACCTCACCATACTCAGCACCTCTTCCAGCAAATTGGGATGTGCTACGTAATTATTGGCAGGGGACAGGAGCACAACCAGCTGCTCAAACTGCCCAGGCAATCCTCATGGAATTTGCCGACAATCTGAAAACAGAGAACTGCCACTATAGCCCTGGTGTTGTGGCTTCCTGGTTTAGTCCAGAATTCGCGAGTCAAAATCTACCCCTCAAGGAACACGCCATACCAGGAACGATTCTGGCAGCCGATTATGATATAGGTGCTCAGAGTGTTGCCTACCAGGATGATGTGTATGAGACAGTTCACTGGGATAATTATACAGCCTGGAACAATGGCCACCAGTATCGCAATGATGGTGTGGATATTGAAATATCGCCTTCAGGTGTTCCCAATGTGGGTTGGGCAACTGCAGGGGAGTGGATGAAATACACATTTACTGCTGAGTATGGTGGTATCTATGACTTGAGTCTGGAGTGCGCCAGCACATCATACTCCGGACAATTGAGACTCTTTCTGGATGGTGTGGTGCTCACTACCATCAATTCAACGCCCATCACTGGAAGTTGGACGACATACGAGGAATTGATCATTGAAGATCTTGATATTCCCATAGGTGAGCATGAATTGATGCTACAGATATTGCAGTCCGGCCCCAATCTAAGATCAATGATATTCACCCTTGATTCGGCCTATGCTTTTCCCGAGATACCCAACACCTTTACTTTGGATCAAAATTATCCCAATCCGTTTAACTCAGGCACGACCATTCCAGTATCAACGCAGACTGAAGGACCACTTGAAGTGGAGATACTGGATATTTTGGGTCGTCAGGTTAAAACTTTCGAAGTTGATCAACATAGCACTCCCAATATAAAGTGGGATGGTATAAATGTTGATGGACAGTATGTACCAGCAGGTGTATATCTTTATCGTGCATCTGTGGCTGACGAACAACTCGTTAGAAAAATGATCTATCTTCCCTGATCTTGAATGGGCTGAGTTCGAATCATTGGAGATGTATTCTGGATTTTGGGCAAATGAAAAAAAAGATTTTATGGCGTCTTAAGTATTATAAACTGAATTAAGTAGAACTTAGAGAATTGGTATTGGGATGGATGTAAAGCACAATAAAATCACAACAAACATGGTTCTTGGATTGGTTCTTGTTCTCCTGCTGATATTTATTCCTTTCCCTCAAGGTGCCTCCCTAAAGGCAGTGGTTACAGCGTCAACTCAATATCAAGTCATATCTAATGGGACAGGGTCCTATTCAACACAGCTGAAGGATCTATGGACAAATCAGACCCTTCAATCCAATAGCCTGGTTCCTGATCGTGGTGGATTGGTCTCATATAAGGCGAACCCTGCCATTTCTCAGGGCGCTGTCATGCGAGGTGATACTCTGGGTTGGCTATACTCTTCAACGCTCTCAGACCGCATCCTCAGCCTTGAAGGAAATATTAACAATTTGAAAGCCTCCCTGGAATTTGAGCGATCGGGAAACAAGGCTACAGAAATCAAGGCAGCCAGACTCCGACTGACTTACGCCGAGACCAGACTTGAAGAACAACGAAAAATTCTAGAACGCTCCAAAAGTTTGCTGGACAGTAAGATAATTCCCCAACAGGAATACGATATTGAGGTCCGTCGGGAACGCCTGGATGCCATTCGAGTCTCCATTGCCGAGGCCGATCTGGGATCTGCTCTCAGTGGTGCCCAGACGAGAAAACTGGATGTTTATCGTACACAGATAGCTGATGAAGAAAAGAAATTGGCTCTGGCTCGTGATGTGCTGGCACAAATGACCTTGTTCAGTCCCGTTTCTGGACAGTTATTCTTTCCATTATCTGAGGATACGCTGCTCTCCATTGAACAGGTTGACACCCTGATCGTCACTCTACCTATACAGGGTGGGTCTCTTGGTCGGATTGATTGGACTTCCCAGGTGTCTTTGTCCGGTGCAGGTTTTGAGATGAATATCTCCCACGAGCCAATGCAAGTGGATGATCACATACTCAGAGTAGGTGGCGAGCAGCTTATTTTGGTTCGTATTCGGATTCCCAATGACGATAGACTATTGGTCCCCGGTCAGTTGTTGGATGCCTCTGTAAATTTTACATCAAAAAGTTTATTCCACTTGCTCATGGAATCGATTTAGGACATTAGAAATGCCTGGGCGCCAAGAAGATAAGTATGTCATCCCCCTGTCTTCCATGGACCTTATTCGTCGTGATATTGCACCATATGTCCGTCCTGACAACCATCGTGCCTTACAAAAATCCAATATTTACGAAATCCGGTCCATATATTTTGACACCTTTGGGTTGCGTGATTATTACGAAAAGCACGCTGGCTTGCAGATGCGCAAGAAATTGAGGGTAAGAGGGTATAACACCTGTACCGAGAACAGTGAGGTTTTTCTTGAGATCAAGTGGAAGAACAACACGTTTATTTCCAAGGATCGAACTCCACTAAAATATACCGATCTAGCCGATCTACTATCAGGTGGCGATCTGGAAAAATACTTCCCATACCGAAAAGACTTTCCTAATTCTCTGGAGAAAGCCAATAAGTTTATGTTCTACCTGAAGCGTAGCACCCGTGTCCCCATGAATCTGGTGACCTATACTCGGGAAGCTTATATCGGCATCTTCAATCATTCTGACCGCGTTACGTTTGATAGCAATATTCGGTCAATGATGTATCCAGGTCTTGATGATCTCTATGAAGAAGGTCGACTGGTCTCATTTCTGGATCAGGAGTTCGTGTTAGAGTATAAATCTGAGAACCCCATGCCGGAATGGTTCAAGCGAATTGTCCGGAAACACAATCTTCGAAAACAGGCTTTTTCCAAGTACGTGCGAGGAATAGATGCCCATTATCGTCATGTGGGAGATTGTACAAAACATGAAATTGTTGCCATGATTCACTACTAGAAAGAAAAGATATGCAATTATTTGAATTACAGTCGCTTATGGACATGAATATACGCACAGGTGATGTGCTACTCAACCTGCTGGTTGCGTTATTGTGCGGGCTGGTCATTGCCCAGACCTATAAATTGACTTTTGGTGGTGCATCGTATTCAAAAAGCATCTCTAATTCTCTGGTTGTGTTGGCAATGATCACCACAGTAGTCATTATTGTCATTGGTAACAATTTGGCCAGGGCGTTCGGCCTAGTAGGTGCCATGTCAATTATTCGCTTTCGAACAGCGGTAAAAGACCCCATGGATATTGTCTTCATATTCTTTTCCCTGACAATTGGTCTGGCCGCTGGTGTTGGATTGGCTCAAATCGCTATTATTGGAACCTTGAGTATCAGTGCTGTTCTTTTGGTCATGAGTAAAATTGGATATGGTGCGCACCGCAACGATGAAAATTTGTTACAGTTCGCCTATAGTGGGGACCATAATGGGGGAGAACCGCCCTATATGGCCATCATTCAGTCCCACTGTAAATCGTTCACCATGATCAATGTCAGGTCTTTGGGCAGTAGTTCCCAGTATGAGATTTCATACTACGTAACACTTAGGGATGCCTCAAAAGGGAATGCGTTTGTCAAGGATCTCTCTGCATTGGCAGAGGTGGATAGAATCAATTTATATTCGGACGAATCCCTTTCGCAGTAACTGTTAAACCTTCAATAGTCTCGTAGGAATGATATTATGGTGAAAAAATACATGTTGCTGCTCCTGGCCCTCGCTTCACTGCAGGCCTCTGAACTACTCATCCAGAACATCCCAGGTCGCCAGACAACCACACTGAATGGCGTTTGGAACTATATTGTTGATCCCTACGAAAATGGATTTTACAATTATCGGTACACACCCTTTGACGATTATGGTGATCCTTCCCAAAGTGGGGGGTATTTCACCAACCAGAAACCGGTAAATCCATGGGATAGGATCGAATACGATTTCGATAAATCAGAGGCTATCATCGTCCCAGGTGACTGGAACTCTCAAAAGGAAAAACTCTACTATTATGAAGGAACGATCTGGTATAAAAGGTCCTTCGACTATGAGAAGACGCGAGATGATAATCGAGTCTTTGTCCATTTTGGGGCTATCAACTATAAGGCTGATGTCTATCTGAATGGTCAGAAGCTTGGTGTTCATAAGGGAGGCTTTACACCCTTCAATTTTGAAATCACTGATATCGTCAGACCCAAAGATAATTTTCTCATTGTCAAAGTAGACAACACCCGCAAGAAAGATGAAGTGCCAACTGTAAATACAGATTGGTGGAACTTTGGCGGACTTACACGAGATGTTTCATTGATAGAGGTCAGTTCAACCTTTGTATCTGATTATTTCATTCAATTGGAAAAGGGATCAAAGAGGGACATAAAGGGCTATATCCAGCTCGATGGTGAAGACAAAGCGAATCGCAAGGTCATAGTGGATATACCCGGCCTCAGGCTGAAGAAGTCCTTGACAACAGATGTTGAGGGAAGTGCAGAGCTAGAGCTTAACTCAAGAGAAATCAAATTTTGGTCACCTGATAATCCCATGCTCTATGATATTAACATCCAGCTCGATACTGAGGTCCTCAGCGATCGAATTGGATTTAGAACCCTTGCCACCAGAAATTCAGATATTCTATTAAATGGTGAATCCATTTTCCTCAGGGGCATATGCATCCATGAAGAGAACCCCATTCGTGGGGGTCGCGCTTACAGCATGGAAGACTCCCGACTCTTGCTGGGATGGGCTAAGGAATTGGGCTGCAATTATGTTCGCCTCGCTCATTATCCCCACAATGAAAACATGCTGCGCCTCGCTGATGAAATGGGCATCATGGTCTGGGAAGAAAATCCAGTATACTGGACCATATCCTGGGAGAACAAACAGACCTACTCCACTGCACAACAGCAACTTAGCGAAGTTATCTCACGTGATAAGAACAGAGCATCTGTTATCATTTGGTCCATGGCGAATGAAACGCCAGTGAGTGACGCCAGGATGGAATTCCTGAAGAACTTGAGAAACTTTGCTCTCAGTAAGGATGATACTCGTCTTATCAGTGCTGCTTTGGAAATGCAGGGCTCAGGCGAAGGTGGTTTAACACGCAAGATCACTGATCCTTTTGCTGAGTTTGTGGATATCTTGAGTTTTAATGCCTACATCGGCTGGTATGATGGATTGCCTGATAAGTGTGACAAGATCCAATGGGCAATCGATCAGAATAAACCGGTGATCGTTTCAGAATTTGGAGCAGGCGCTCTGCAGGGCTTGCATGGTGCTCAGAATGAAATATGGACTGAGGAGTATCAGGAAAATATTTATGCTGAATCCATAGAGATGTTTCAGCGACTTCCTCAATTGAGGGGAACATCACCCTGGATATTATCTGATTTTCATTCTCCACGTCGCGTTCTCCCTGGCATCCAGGATGGCTGGAACCGTAAAGGTCTCATAGGGGAGACTGGTGATAAGAAAAAAGCTTTTTATGTGATGCAGAAATTTTACCAGGATGTTAAAGCAACCTGGGAGTAAATCATTCTGCATTATAGTTGTTCAATTATTGAAAACGAAATCATGTCACAAGGAGCAGTAAAATTATGACCCTGCATATAGTTGATAGTTCTATTATTGTTATTTATCTCGTCGCAGTTGTTCTCATGGGACTATGGCTTAGAAGCCGGGCTGGTGAAGGTATGGACGCCTACTTTCTTGGTGGTCGCAGTATTCCCTGGTATGTCCTGGGCGTCTCAAATGCTTCAAGTATGTTTGATATTGCTGGTACGATGTGGCTGGTCTCAATGCTTTTCGTTTACGGTTTAAAAGGTACCTGGCTTCCCTGGTTGTGGCCCACCTTTAATCAGATCTTTCTCATGATCTACCTGGCTGTCTGGATCAGACGCAGTGGTGTGGTAACTGGAGCTGAGTGGATTGGTACTCGTTTTGGCAAGGGACGTGGAGCTGAACTTTCCCGTATTGCCATTGTTGTGTTTGCCCTCATCTCAGTTGTGAGTTTCCTGATTTATGCCTATCAGGGTGTGGGACGTTTTGCCGCTGCCTTTTTACCCTGGGACTGGACTCCTGACACTTACGCCATGGTCCTCATGGGTATTACCACTTTCTATGTGATTCTCGGTGGTATGTTCAGTGTGGTCATTACTGATGTCTTTCAATTTATCATGCTTACCATTGCCTCAATATTCATTGCTGTCATAGCCATGACCAATGTTGCCCCTGATGCCCTGAATGCAGTCATCCCTGATGGTTGGAAAACCCTGTTTTTCGGATATACACTTGATCTGGACTGGTCTGGCCTGATTCCTTCGGTGACAGAGAAAATTAAAACAGATGGCTACAATATGTTCACCATCGTCTGGATGATGATGCTCTTTAAGGGAATACTCACCAGCATGGCAGGAACCGCTCCCAACTATGATATGCAGCGTGTTCTGGCAACCCGTAGTCCCAAGGAATCTGCCATGATGAGTGGCATGGTCTCAGCAGCTTTAGTCCCTCGTTGGCTAATGATTGGCGGAATAGCGGTTCTGGGGCTGGTCTTCTTCAGTGGTGAACTGCGCAGCATGCAAGGTGGGGCTGATTTTGAAATGCTCATGCCTTTTGTCATTCGAGAATTTTTTCCAGTTGGCGTAACCGGATTGGTAATTGCGGGTTTACTGGCGGCCTATATGAGCACCTTTGATTCAACCGTGAATTCTGGTGCGGCTTACCTGGTAAACGATATTTATAAACGCTACATCGATCCTGATGCCACCGAAAAGAAAGTTATCTGGATGAGTTACGGTGCCAGCATCCTCATCGTGGTAGTTGGTATCATCATGGGAACTCAGGCCGAGAGTATCCATTCTGCCATGGGTTGGATAGTTACAGGTCTATGGGGTGGCTTCACCGCTCCAAACGTCTTGAAATGGCACTGGTGGCGATTTAATGGGTACGGATACTTCTGGGGTATGCTCTCTGGTATAGTTACTGCAATGGTTTTGGCCCAGATCGTTCCATCTTCTGATTATTTATACTATTTCCCTGTAACCATGGGTCTTGGTGCTGTAGGTAGCGTCCTGGGTAGCTTATTGACTGCTCCAGATGAGATGGATGACCTTAAGGCATTCTATACCTCTGTCCGACCCTGGGGATTCTGGGGTCCAGTTGCAGAAGCTGTACACGTAGACGATCCTGATTTTAAAACGGGTGCATCGGCTGTACGCGACCTGAGCAATGTGGCTGTAGGAATTATCTGGCAGACATCCCTGGTGGTAGCTCCAGTCTACCTGATCATCCGTGAATGGTATGCCATGGGAATTGCTGTGGCTCTAGCAGTGGCAACCAGCTACTGGCTCAAAAAACGTTGGTTCGATGAATTGGCAAACGATTAAAAATTCATAAAGGATAGGTCTTGAAATACGGATATTTTGATGATGAACGCCGTGAATATGTAATCACATCTCCAAAAACACCCTGGCCCTGGATCAACTATCTCGGGACGCAAGACTACTTCAGGCTCATATCTAATACGGGTGGTGGATATGCATTCTACCAGGATGCAAAACTTCGACGTGTAACCCGGTATCGATATAACAATGTGCCTCTGGATCAAAGCGGAACCTACTTTTACATCAGAGATGGTGATGATGTCTGGAATCCAGGTTGGCAACCCGTCCAGGCGAAGCTTGAAAACTACTCCTGTCGTCATGGCCTGGGATATTCCATCATTTCAGGCACGCGGAATGGTGTCCAGGCTGAAGTAACTCACCTGGTGCCTCTCAACTTCAAGGGGGAAGTACAGCGTATTTCCTTGAAGAACACAGGGAGCGAACCTAAGAAACTGGATTTGTTTAGCTTTGTTGAATGGGCCCTATGGGACGCTCAAGATGACGCTACCAACTTTCAACGAAACTTGAATACAGGTGAGGTTGAAGTTGAAGAGAGGGTTATTTATCACAAAACCGAATATCGAGAACGTAGAAATCACTATGCTTTTTATGCCTGTAGCGATCCCTTATCAGGTTTTGACACAGATCGAGAAGCCTTTCTGGGTCTCTACAATGGATTGGGAAATCCTCAGGTCGTTTCAGAGGGTACTTCTGGAAATTCCATGGCCCAGGGTTGGTCGCCAATTGCTTCCCACAATATCAAAGTAGAATTGTTTCCTGGAGAGTCGAGAGACATTATATTTGTCCTTGGTTATGTTGAAAACCCCAAGGATGATAAATGGGAAAAACCCGGGGTTATCAACAAGGATATTGCCAGGGCAATGCACCATCAATTCAAGCATGACAGACAGGTAAACCAGGCTCTCGATGAGCTTAAAGTGTATTGGTCAGGTCTTCTTAACACCTATCACCTCGACGGATTGGATCCAAAACTGGAAAGAATGGTCAATACCTGGAATCCCTACCAGTGTATGATCACTTTCAATCTCTCACGCAGTGCCTCCTATTTTGAAAGTGGGATTGGAAGGGGAATGGGGTTTCGAGATTCCAATCAGGATCTCATCGGCTTCGTTCACCAAATTCCAGAACGAGCCAGGGAGAGAATTCTTGATCTGGCTGCCACTCAGTTGAGAGATGGCGGTGCCTATCACCAATATCAACCTCTTACCAAGCGTGGGAATGATGAAGTAGGCACGGGTTTTAACGATGATCCTTTATGGCTCATCCTTTCTACAAACGAATACCTCAAGGAAACAGGAGATTTCTCCATTCTGGATGAGGTGGTAGATTTTGAAAATGACCCTGACCTGGCAGCTCCTATGTCAGAGCATCTCAAACGATCCTTCGACCATGTCATCAATAATCTTGGACCGCACGGCTTGCCCCTTATTGGTCGGGCAGACTGGAATGATTGTCTCAACCTGAATTGTTTTTCAGAGACGCCAGGAGAATCATTCCAAACGACTGAAAATAAAGAAGGTGGGCAGGCTGAATCAGTCTTTATTGCTGGCATGTTTGTAGCCTATGGTCGCGAATATGCAGATATATGTAAGCAGATCGGTAATGCTGCTGAAGCCTCTCGAGCCATGCAGGAAGTCAAAAAGATGGAACAGGCTGTCAAAAAACATGGCTGGGACGGGGAGTGGTTTCTAAGAGCATATGATCATTTTGGTGAAAAAGTAGGCAGCCATGAGAATGATGAAGGAAAAATTTTCATCGAACCGCAGGGCATGTGTGTTATGGCTGGAATTGGTCTGGACGATGGACGGGCCCAACAAACCCTGGATTCAGTGAAGCAGAATCTGGACTGTGATCACGGGATTGTCCTGAATCAACCTGCATACACCAGTTACAAACTTAATCTGGGTGAAATATCCACCTATCCACCTGGTTACAAAGAAAATGCCGGTATTTTCTGTCACAACAACCCCTGGATAACCATTGCTGAGACAATACTTGGTCATGGATCAAGGGCTTTCGAAACCTATTCGAAGATTGCTCCTGCATATCTTGAGGATATCTCTGAAATACATAGAACTGAGCCCTATGTGTATGCTCAAATGATTGCTGGGAAGGATGCTGCCAAACCTGGTGAGGCGAAGAACTCGTGGCTCACTGGAACTGCATCATGGAATTACTATGCAATCACCCGATACATTCTGGGTATACAACCTGATTATGACGGACTGATCATTGACCCATGTATTCCCGGGGAGTGGGAAGACTATAGCATCGAGCGGAAGTTCCGTGGAGCAGTTTATAAAATTGAAATCAAGAATCCTGCACATCTGGAAAAGGGTGATGTTACCCTGGTCGTTGATGGGGAAGCAATATCAGGTAACAAAATTCCAGTTCTGGAAGCAGGTACAACCCATAATGTGGTCGCTACACTTACTAATAGGGGTGAATCCAAATGAGAAAACAATTGAGCTATGTCATCACATTAACTCTGATATTCCTGGTAGTTGTGGGATGCAACCCAGCAGGGCAAGCCGTATCTGAGCCTGAAAATACCATCCATGTGAATCAGTTGGGATATTTACCTGACGGTCACAAATCAGCCATAATTATCGGACCCTCGGAAGGTTTTTTAATTGTTGATGTGGACTCTAAAAAAATTGTGCATACCGGTGAATTAAGCGCTCCTCAACAGTGGGCTGCTTCAGGTGAAGATGCTCGCATCGCTGATTTTTCGAGCTTCAGTGCACCTGGAAACTATGTACTGATTGCAGGGGGCAGTGGTTCACACCAATTTGAGATCTCACGCGATGTCTACTCTGATGTGGCAAAAGCCAGTATTAAGGCCTTCTATTTTCACAGGGCTAGTACGGCACTTGATGAAAAGTATGCTGGTGTGTATGCACGTACAGCTGGACATCCTGATACACAAGTGGGTATCCACGCCAGCGCTGCCTCTGAATCAAGACCAGAGGGAACCAAGATTTCTGCTCCCAAAGGTTGGTATGATGCCGGGGATTTTGGTAAATATATCGTCAATTCAGCCATCACAGTCACAACCATGATGAGCGTATTTGAACATTACCCGGAAAAATCGGGAATGATCAGTACAAATATCCCTGAAAGTGGTGATGAAACTCCAGACCTTCTGGATGAGATAAAGTGGAATCTGGACTGGATGCTCACCATGCAGGATCCACAAGACGGAGGTGTCTATCACAAGCTGACTACCAAGAGTTTCCCAGGAATGATTATGCCGGAGGAGGATACTGAACCTCGCTGGATCGTCATGAAAACCACACCTGCCACTCTGGATTTTGTCGCCTCCATGGCCCAGGCCAGTCGAGTGTATAAACCTTACGATTCCGAATTCTCAGAACAATGCCTCACTGCAGCATTGAAAGCCTGGGAATGGACTCAGAACAATATGGAGGTTTATTATACCCAGCCAGAGGATATTCATACTGGTGCCTATGATCAGCCTGGAAAAGGCTTCAAAGATGAAAAGTTCTGGGCAGCCACAGAGCTAAGCATTACCACAGGCGAAACATATGAATCCGAGATTCCATCACCCCTGCTGGTTCCTGAGTGGAGAGATGGAGCTGCTCTAGCCTCAATGAACCTCTTGAACTACCAGGAAGATGAGGCCGTTAAGAAGGTCTTCTTTGTGCTGGCAGACTCTCTGCTAAAGGCTCAAATGGCAAGCCCATATGATGTCTCCAATGATTACTTCCGCTGGGGGAGTACTAGTGATTTCCTCAATCAGGCTATGATCTTGCTTTATGCCTATAAGGCAAGTGGCGAGAAAGCTTACAAGGATGCTGCCCAATCCACATTTGACTGGGTGTTGGGCAAGAATCCTACGGGTTATTCATTCGTGACAGGCTTTGGACAGAAAACTGCCAAGCATATACATCATAGACCCTCAGAGGGGGATGCCATTGCTGAGCCCCAACCTGGTTGGGTGATTGGTGGACCCAATCCAGAGAACAAGGAAGATTGTGGTGAAGATGCCTATACCTCACCTTATCCAGCCCTGGCCTATATGGATCAACTCTGCAGCTATGCAACCAATGAGATTGCCATCAACTGGAATGGGGTATTTGTGTATGTTGCCATCGCTCTGGATGCTGAGGGGTAATATTATGATAGGTCATTTAATCAATTTTTTAATCAGAGAGATACAGCATCCTCTCTCTCTGACATACTTTTTCCTATTATGTTTAGGATTAAAAATTCTTCCAGACCATAAAATCGATAAGGGGCATATTGATGCATCATGATCTATTGTCCTCCATTATTGACAATCCTGTCATTTATTAATGACATTTGATTAAGAAATCTGAGGAGAGCTGGATCTTCCACATGGCTATTTCACCCTATCAACAATCTAGAGGACAACCTCTTCCTCATGATAGAATTGATCTTAAATGGAATATAAATGGATCGGAACCATGGAGAGTGGTCTGGCTATTTTTAATGAGGGTGGGATTGTTGCCATTGATGTTGATAAACAAATCAGTTTACAACCGAGCGATTTCAGGTTGGATCAGAACTACCCAAACCCTTTCAACCCTATAACAACTATCAGCTATGACTTACCTGAGCAAGCCACAGTGAGCCTGAGAATATTTGATATTCAGGGTCATGAAATCACAACTCTTCAAGAGTCAGAGAAACCTCCAGGCAATTACGAGGTCCAATGGAACGGCGTAGACCAATATGGTAATCCAGTGAGTACGGGTGTGTACTTTTGTCGATTTACAGGCTGGGGGATACAATGAGACAATTAAAATGCTTTACCTTAAATAAACAATGATGATTGAATTTTGATGAAAGCCCTGGACAATTGTCTGGGGCTTTCCTTTTCCTCAAATACGACACCAAGGGATTTTAAGTCCCTTGTGTCTACCAATGACGTTACTACCTGTACTATAGAACGTATCATAAAGAAGCTCCAAGAAGTTGGTCAATTGGAATGTGTTGGACCGGCTAGGGTGGATATTTGGTTAACATTGAGAAGGTTCAGGTTATAAAAAATAACCTCCTCGGTATACCTATTTCGGTATACCCTCAAACTACGAGGTGCAGTAAGTAGTTAATATTATAAGGTATAGAGAAACTATTTACAGTCTTCATAAGCCGGGCGTCGGGAGTTCAAATCTCCCCCCTGCTACACCACTTAAGTTCTTGATAATATTGTTATCAGGGACTTTTTTGTTTCTCCCATGACACTCCATAAAAGTGCACTGATGTGCTCGTCTCGCACCAACTGTAACCATTTGTATATGTTTTCGGTATACCTAAATCGGTATACCTATTTGCTAGGAGTTCACTTTCAATTGTAGTCACTTCATTTTTGTTAGCAAATCTATCTCAATCTAGTTTATGATGATGCTGGTAACCAAAGTACCGGCCACTTGTGAAATACAATCGATGTAGCCGCATAATAAACATGTAATTGATAAAGCTTGACCTCCTGCTATTGGAGTAGCGGTTCAAGAGCTGGGAGGTGACACGGGGGTTTCAGTCTCCTCCAGTCATCCTAAGCACGGGGATCTTTCTGGATTTCCAGCTCTATCTAATAGCCAACCTATGCAAACATTGATTACTTTGCGGTTAGAAGTAATATCGAGTAAATACTTTAGTCGCTTAGTATAACAAGAAATGAATCAAATTGGATTTCAAAAATCCTGACGCTATAATAAGCTGCCTAAAATAACAGACATCCAACCGGCGCAGGAAAACGGAATACATGAACTCTCACATAGCTGATCTCAAAGAACGCATAAAAAACAAGTTGCCCGAACTCACCGCTTCACAAAAACTCATTGCCAATTACCTCATTGAGCACCCTGAGATCTTTGCCCTCAGTTCTATCCGCGACCTGGAAACTACACTGGGAACCAGCAAAACCACCATTGTACGCCTCGCCCAAACTTTGGGATATTCAGGGTTTCAGGAGCTGAAGGGTGAGTTTCTCAATAGCATGCGTAAAAATCTCAGTCCCATCCAGCATTTCAAAACCCGTCTGGATCATAGCGATGTCAGTGAGGATATGATCGAACTGGTCGCCGGTCAAACCCTGGATAACATCAATCTCTCCATGGATCTCACCAATCAATCTGATTTTAATCGGGCCCTGGAGATGATCAAGGAGTCCAGCTATATCTATTCAATGGGTATGGCAATTTCCGCACATCTCGCTGAAATAACCGCCTATCTATTCAGTCGTGTCTCCCTGAACTCTCAAGCGCTTACCTATGGTGCTCTGACTTTCTCGGAGCAGATCATCAATATGAACCAGGATGACCTGATCATTGCCTTCTCATTTCCACCATACTCTGAACCCACCATCAAGGCAGCTCAGTATGCCAAGGAAAATGACCTTAAGGTTATTTCCATAACCGATAAACCAACGAGTGAGATCGTCCAATACTCCGACCTTATCCTTCAGGTTTCTGTAGAGAGCGTAACTATGGCCAACTCCATAATGGCTCCTCTGGTCATCATCTATGCCCTAGCTGCACAGATCGGTCTTGACAACAAACAGAAAACCATCAGAACTATTGAATCCCTCGACCACGTTCGTAAAGAGCACTAAATTTCTACGGCCCAATTGGTGAAATACACCGGCAGCTAAATTGTTGTTATCGAGGCAACGGTCAGATGATGAAAATCGTCCTCATATTATTAAAAATGATCCTGCTTGAGGCATCTTCCCCTTAATTATCTGCTAAAAATATCAAATATATCGCTTGCATTATTTTGACCCCCCCACGTATATTACGAAACAAATGTTTCACTGAACACCAAAACGCGAAACAAAAGAGAATTACTGACAGTGACCAGATTTAGCGGTGTATACAGGTCCATAGAGTTAGATGCTACGCAGATAATTATGTGGCAAGAGCAATCTGATATTGAACCCCAGAGGCATAGGATATTCTTTTTGTTATTTAAGCTAATTTTATCGCTATCAATCCTCAGTACATTCCTTTATGCACAAGTCGGGGTACCAGATAATTTCCTGAATGTTTACCAGGATGGTCATCTGCTGACCCTTCCTTACTATGGAAATTCTGACATAGAGAGCACGCTCCCATATGTTAAAACTGCTATAATATCCCTCCATGGGGATGGGCGAAATGCTTCGGAACATTTCAATATCCTCATAAATGCAACGACGAACAACGAAATGATAGATTCCACATTGATCCTTGCACCCCTTTTTCTGCTTCAGGGTGATCTGGAAGGACAGGATCTTGATTCAACTGTTTTGTTCTGGCCCTCAGGGGACTGGAATGCGGGTGATCTTTCTCGAAACACGGGAAGCCATCCCAGAGCAGCACAAATCAGTTCATTTTCAATTCTGGATACGATTTATCATCGCCTCGTCACAAACTGCCCTAATCTTGAAACACTTACACTTACGGGACATTCAGCCGGTTCGCAAATGGTTGTCCGCTATGCAGCTGGAGGTCGAGCACAGCAAGATCTGGAGGATGGCAATAATATTCTCTTTAGATATATCCCTACAAATACACCCTCATTCCTGTATCTGGATGAAGCAAGAGTGGTTAACGAATATGCACAGAGTTATACATTTGAAATACCTGATCTTTGCTGGTCCGCCAATTATTACAAGTATGGACTGGGCAGCCTAAATGATTATATGCAAGCATCTGGTGTCGATCTCATCCGCGATCAGTATTTTAATAGAGATATTACCTATCTCATTGGAAGCTATGATACAGGTGGGCAATCAACGAATTGCGCCCGAGATGTGCAAGGCAACAATCGCTTGAACAGATCTTATGTATTTTTCGGCTACCTCTCATACTATTACGGTGATAGCGTGTATTCAAATCACAGACTAGCGGAATTGCCATCCGTTTACCACGAATTCTGGCAGGTGGTCAACTCAGAATGTGGTATGAATACCATATTGGACCTGGGGGCCTGCGACGAATATATCGATGGCCCTGCCCTCTATAACGCGGCACCCCTTGCAGATGCAGGTGCAGATCAAGTGGTTGGTTTTCTGGAAACTATCGTCCTGGATGGTTCTGAGAGCACGGATTTGGATGGGTCTATCACGTCTAGTCTCTGGACACAAATCGGGGGAGAGACGGTTAATCTTACCAACCAAACATCATTGATGTCTTCATTTACCACTTCGAATCAAAACGATTCCCTGGTCTTCCAATTAGAGGTGACTGATAATGAAGGAAGCGTCTCCCGTGATACGACTTTTATAACCGTCAGTTCATCTTCAGCGATCAGTGGAAAGGTTTCTCGGCACACGTTCAGTTTTTCCATATCTCCAAATCCATTTAATGCTTCCACTGTGATTTCATTTCAAGGATCAGATTTGGATCAGCATATAAATATTTACGATCTTCAGGGAAGAAAAGTATTCACATTGTCCCAAAACCATAGTTTACAACCAACCTCAATACGATGGGACGGAAAAGATCTACAAGGTGTTGATCTCAATGCCGGCGTTTATATCATCAATTATCAATCTGGAGCTTTTAGAGAAATTAGAAAGGTCACGTATTTAAAATGACACACAAAAAATCAATATCAGCTGCTCTACTATTTGTGTTGCTCTCTTCATTGGGTCTGAGTCAGGATCCCATTATCAGTATATCCTACATTGGTGCCAGAGAGAGCCCTGTATATAACCATTTCATAGAAATATATAATCCAACGGATCAAATAATCGACCTGAGTCAATATGCACTGATCAAAGGGCATGGACAGAGCGATGCTATTGGACTCGGTTGGGGAAATGAAACCAGTAGTTCTGGTGTGTCATTCTATCGATTGGAGGGCACCCTTTTTCCTGAAGGAAGATTTGGGTTCTCAAGAGATGTCTCACACGAGAGTCTTCAAAATAATGCCGATGTGGTTTTTGAGGATGAATGTGTTTTAGCCGTGAGTGGTGATGATGCCATCGGTCTATTTAAGGGGGCCGGTGCCAACGCCGCTGAGGTTTTAGCTGCCTGCGATAGTATCCCCATCGATGCTGTTGGGAGCCCTTATGAGGATCCAGGTACGAGTTGGCAGGTCTCTGGAGAAACCGGTCCCGCTAATTCCACAGGTACCTCTTTTTACGGAGTTACCCGTTTCGCAATTCTAAAGCGGAAACCAAATGTCTGCGTGGGCAATGCTGGCAATTGGGACGCTTCTCGGGGTTGTGTAGCAGATACTTGCGACAACGATACCATAACAACCTCATATGAGATGAGTGAGTGGGAAGTTATCGCCTGTCATTATCCGAATATTTATGGCGCTGAAGGTCCTGGTGTTGAACCCAGTTCTAACCCGGATTGTTCGGTTGATATAGATTCCATGTCCACCTACTACAACATTTGTGATGAGCTGGCTATTGATGATGAGTTTATGCCTGAGGAATTGAAGCTGGAAGGGAACTATCCTAACCCCTTTAATCCAACGACAAAAATTCAATTTTCCACCATGACTTCGCAAAATGTCTCAATTCGAATTCTTGATACATCTGGACGCCAGGTCAAGAACCTCCTTTATGGCGGGTTACCGGCTGGAAATTATAGTGTCCAGTGGGATGCCACCAATGAAGCGGGAGAGATCGTCTCTAATGGAATCTATCTATATACGATTCAGTCTGGACCCATTCAAAAATCCGGTAAAATGATATTTTTAAAGTAGTCAATTTATTAGTGTAACAAAATAAGTGAGTCAAAAGAGCATGTGTCGTGTCTATAAGTTGATATACTTCTCCTGTTTACTGTTCCTGACATCATCTGTTTTCGCAGTTGAACTTATCCACGTATCAGGCAAGGTGACAGATCATCAGGGTAATGCCTTGCCTGGAGCTAACGTCATGGTGGTTCAATCAAACTATGGTGCCGCTGCAGCGTTAGATGGCAGTTATGAGTTGTCCATACCCTTGGGCTTATTCTCCAATGGGAAGGTGGCTTTCAGAGCCGCTTTCATGGGGTATAAGACTTCAATTGACAGCCTCAACTATAGCGGCCGATCCGATATTCAGTTAAACTTCTTATTAAGACAGGATGTACTTGGCCTGGAAGAGGTCATTGTGACTGGACTGGGGGGTTTAGAGGAAAAAAGGAAACTTGGCGTCCTCATAGAATCGGTGAAACCTGAAACAGCAGCTAAATCTGGAGAGACTAATCTGGTGACAGCCCTCAGAGGAAACGTTCCAGGCCTGGAAATAAAAAAGACCAGTGGTGATGCTGGTACCAATGCCTATTTCAGGATTAGAGGAACAGGTACGATCTCTGGTGGCCATGAACCATTGATGGTTATCGATGGATCCCCCGTAAATTCCAGTACTCGAACCATCGGTGGAGATGGATCTGTGCAATCTGCCCGGAATCGAAATGAAGCCTCCAGCCGTACCTCTGACATAAATATTGACGACATCGCTTCAATTGAAATACTCAAGGGTGCGGCAGCCTCCGCAATCTATGGTTCCAGAGCATCAAATGGCGTTGTTCTGATTACTACAAAAAGTGGAAAATCAGGAGAATTGGAGATTAGCTATAAATCCAAAATTGGGATATCCGCTATCAACAATGACTATCCACTCCAACGATGGTTTGGACAAGGCACAGGTGGAGAGAGGGTTCAAAACTCATCATTTGCCTGGGGCAGTCCTCTCAATACACCTGATGCTCCATGGTTTAGTTCAGATTTGCCAGAGGATAAAGTGTATGATCATGTTTCCGCCATAGCCAAATATGGATATAATTCTGAACAAAACTTTAGTGCCTCCGGAGGATCTGACCGGTCAAAATTTTACTTGTCCTTTAGTCGGGCTTACGAAAAATCACACTGGGTAGATTGGGAACAATACCAGGATCAGGTTTCTAGCACATACGGGCATGTTCCCAACCGAGAAACCCCTTCCGATTATTTGAGACAGACCATTCGACTGAAGGGCAGTCATCTATTAACAGAGAATTTGACACTGGCCAGCAGCATATCTTTTATAAAGGTTAAGACCAATAATATGGCCAGAGCCCATACCACAGATGGTCTTGGTCGCGGACTCTTGGCGACACCCCCGGATTTTAACTTATTTCCCTACCTTAATGATTCAACACAGTATCACCGATCCTCGACCAACGAGGATGCTGATGTCCCTTCAGGTGATGGTGACCATAAATGGAATAATCCCTTCTGGGTCTTGTTCGAAATGGTTCAAACCCAGGAGTTGAGTCGGGCCTTTGGAAATATGAAACTTGATTACAAGCCCACAGACTGGAGTACCATCAGTTATAACCTGGGTGCTGATTTTAGTAACGATAAACGCTTCGATCTGCTTCCTATGGGATCATACAGGAATCTTGGAGTTGGCCGACTCATTCACAATATGAATAATCAGCTTGAATGGGATGCGAATTTGATCTTTAATATTGATGGAAATAAACTCCTTGGATATCCGGTTAAACTGACGCTGGGTCACAATCTGAATAGTCGCGGATCACGTACGATCAATACCGAAGGTAACCAGCAAAATGTAATGAATTATTACAATATCGATAACTATGAGAGTAAAAATCCATCTGAATATACAGCCTTGATAAATACAGAGTCATTATTTGGACAATTAACTTATGATTTTCGAGATTATTTATTTTTTGCCGCAGCCCTGCGCCGAGATGGTTCCTCAACTTTTGGACCCGCAGATCGAGAACATTTCTTCAAGAAGCTGAGTGGGGCCTGGAGTTTCACCGAAAACTTCACCCTCCCATATCTCAACTTTGGAAAATTGCGTCTGGCTTATGGTGAAGCTGGTGAGCAACCCGGTGTTTATAACATCTTTTCTGGATACGATAACAAATTTGGATACTTCGATGGGAAAGTCAATCTTGGATCAGGAGGGTCATATGCCAATGCACTTGGCTGGGTGTCGGATTCAGATTTGGGAAATCTAGCCATCAGACCTGAGAGAAGGTCGGAAAACGAATATGGATTAGATCTTGAGTTTTTCAATAGTCGATTTGGTCTGAGTGCAACCCACTATAAGGCAATTAGTAATGATGTCATATTCAACATGGATGTGGCACCCTCAACCGGCTCCAATTCTCTCACCGCTAATGGAGCTGTTATCGAGAACAAAGGTTTTGAATTGTCAGTTAATGGGAATTTAATGGAGCGTAAAAACTTCGTTTGGTCATCACGGTTTCTGTATGCCAGTAATGACAACCTGCTCAAGGAAATGAATGGGATAACCGGAGAATCAGCTGCACTCCAGGACCCCTCAAATTTGATGATGGATCAGTTGTCCAAATTCACCTTCACTGCACCGGGTCATTCGATTGGAGAATTCAGGGGCTACAGCTGGGCTCGATTTGGCTATGGCATTATCGCCACGGACAAGGATGAAAACGGGAATACCATTTCTGTCGATATTGATTCAGTGTATGCAGGTCAGTGGGATCGTAATGATGTCTATATCCAGAGGGATGGTCGCCCAGATGTAAATTGGAAGAATGCAGATGGAACGACCGGCAGTTATTTATGGTCGGGGTATACCCCCAATCCAGTTTGGACAGGAAGTATTTATAATGAAGTTAAGATCTTCAACAACCTGACATTTTCATCCCTGATCGATATCAGCTATGGTGGCTACATCGTCAATTATACCAAAAATAAGTTGAACGAAACCGGGACCCACCTGGAAACAGCAGATCGTTACCATGAATCTTTTGATGATCCCAATTGGGAGGGCTACGAAGCAGGCGTGACTACAGAATGGGGCAAAGGAAGCATGTCTGAATTGTTGAATAATGGTCATGCAGGAATCGGACCTGGTGAGGATGAAGTTATCAAGTATGACGAGTCTTTCTATACAGCCATCATGGGAACGACCACCGATATCATCAACAATATTGAAGATGCCAGCTATGTCAAACTGAGGGAAATCTCACTGTCCTATAGACTCGACTCTCATCTCGTATCAAAAATTGGACTCACTGCAGTTGATATACGCCTCAGTGCCCGCGACATTTTCACCTGGACAAAATATTCAGGCTGGGACCCAGAGACCAACATGATGCAAAATCGGATATCTGGTGAAGATTATTTCAACCAGCCTCAGACCTGGGGCGCCAACTTATCTATCAATATGAAATGGTAATGAATTCAATGTATAAGATACGTGTATTATTCTGCACCTTCCTTGTGGTACTAGGTATTATCAGTTGTGAAGGATTCCTTTCAGGCGATTTATTGGATAGTGATCCAAATGAGATAAGTGATGTTAATCAGGTCTCAGTTGAATCTCTCTTTGTAGGATCCCAGGTCACCATGTATGGTTTTATGGAAGGCTATCTCAATCGCTTAGTGACCTTATTTATGCAGCAGCTATCGGGTCAATTGACCAGCCATGCTGATGACTATAATTGCGCACCTCTTGACTGGCGTCTTGATAACCGCTGGTCTGACATATACGGAACGGGAGGTCTGGTTGATCTTCGGACCATCCAAAACCGTAGCCTGGAGCAAGAAAAATATTTGCTGCTGGGGATGGCACAAATGTGGGAAGCCCTGCTATTCAGCACTGCCGCTGATCTCTGGGGTGATCTACCCTATTCAGAGGCTGCGAACTCCCGCTTTACAGAACCCAGTTTTGACTCACAGCGTGAAATACATGATGACGTGCTGGCATTAATTGATGATGCCATCTTAAATATTGAAAAGGGGCAGGTGTTCTCCACCCTGAATGATTTCACTTATGGCGGAGTTCAAGCGAAATGGATTGCCGCTGCACACACATTAAAAGCACGTATCCAATTGAACTGGGCAGAGGTTGATGGGGCAATGGCCTATGAGAACGCACTCGCCTCTGCACAAAATGGTATAGCTGACCAAAGTGGTGGGGGAGACTGGAAACCACTCCATAGTGCTGAGGGCGACAAGCAAGAATCAGTTTGGAATCAATTCTTTAGTAAAAATCAAAATGCTTATGGCGCTGGCTTGTTGCTGGTCGATATGCTCAAACGTGACAATGATGGACGACTATCCATATATTTTGACCCACAATCCGCATATAATGACACGGTCGTTGGCATGGCTCCAGGCGGTTCCCCACCTCCATATGCATCCCAGTTAAACGAGAATACTGTGGGTAGTGAAAGTTGGGCGGTGCCCTGGGTTTCCTATCATGAGAATCAATTCATTATTGCGGAATGTCAGTATCAACTGGGACAGGAACCGGAAGCGCTGGCAACATTGAATAATATACAGGATGAGCTTGAAACCAGATGGCAAGGAAACGATCCAAGCTGTCAACTCCCACGCTATCAAAATATCTCAGGCTTAGACCTGTTTAGTGCCATCATGAACGAAAAATACAAAGCCCTGTTTCTGAATATGCAGACCTTCTCAGACTGGCGCAGAACAGGTTATCCAGTATTTGAAGATCGCGATGGTAACAGTACAGAATGTGATAATGGCATACCCAGAAGGTTACCCTATCCCGAATTGGAGAAAAAAACCAATTCGAACACGCCAAATGGTGATTCCATTTTTGATAGAGTGCAAAACGATCCAAACTGATGAGAATAGATGATCCTATCACATCAATTGAAAAACATTATCGAAAACAGCGATAGAATGTGTAACAAGTTTCATTCACTTATAAAAGAGAGGAACAACAAATGAAGATGCTGCGAATCGGACTTTTGATCACCTTATTATTTAGCCTGGTAAATGCCCAGGTAGTGATCAACGAAATCCATTACAACCCCAGTAGTTTTCAGGGTAGTGATAATGATTTTGAATTTATAGAGTTATTTAACCCTGGAACTGAAGATGTTGACATGTCAGGTTACTCATTTGGTGATGGTGTTGAACACATCTTTTCTGAAGGTACCACGTTAGCAGCTGGTGGTTATCTGGTGGTAGCTATCACCGATACTCTGGTTGATCAGGGTGTTGTCCCCAGCGTTATTGTCTGGACAGCTGGAGGAATCTCGAATGGTGGTGAAGATATCTACCTACTTGATGCCTCAGGTGTTTTGGTAGACACTGTGGATTATGAAGATGGATCAAATGATTTTGGCGATTGGGGTGTACTCCATGATGGCTATGGAGCTTCTTTAGAGTTGATCGATGCCTCCTCAGACAATAGTCTGGCAGCCAGCTGGCAAGCCAGTTATGTCCGTAATGGAACACCTGGTGCAGCTAATTCAGTTGAACCTGCTGCAACGGCCATGACAGTCCACGACATTCAATTCACCGAAGCTGCCAATGGTGCCTCTACTCATGTTGATGAATATGTTGAAGTATCTGGTATCGTTACTGCTGTCGGTAGCTCTGTTTTTGCGATTCAGGATGGAGCAGGTGCCTGGAATGGTATCTACTGCTGGTGGAAACAAACCTCAGATCTTGCTCTGGGTGATAATATTACCGTTCGTGGTTATGTATATGAGAATGCTGGATATGGTCTTCTGGGTGATCCTGATAGAAGCGCAACCCTTTTGACTTCGGGCTATATTGCCTCAGTGAACTCATCCGGTAATGACCTTCCCGCAGCCGTAGAGCTGTCAGTTGCTGCTCTACAGGATGAACAGTACGAAAGTGTTCTGGTCAAAACTCAGGGCTTCGTAACCGAGATTGCTAGTGAGGATAACTATGGTGAATGGAAGATCAGCGATGTTGATGGTGATACTGTCAGTGTTAATGATCGCTTCGTCGTTACAGTTCCTGCTCTGGGTACCCAGATGATGGTTACTGGTGCTTTGAATGAATGGGGTGGCTCAGATAATTCAGCTCCAACCTGGAGAATCGAACCTGCTACTGCTGAAGATGTGGCCGAGATCATTCCCGGATCAGTTGTGATCAATGAGATTCATTACAACCCCAGTAGTTTTCAGGGTAGTGATAATGATTTTGAATTTATAGAGTTATTTAACCCTGGAACTGAAGATGTTGACATGTCAGGTTACTCATTTGGTGATGGTGTTGAACACATCTTTTCTGAAGGTACCACGTTAGCAGCTGGTGGTTATCTGGTGGTAGCTATCACCGATACTCTGGTTGATCAGGGTGTTGTCCCCAGCGTTATTGTCTGGACAGCTGGAGGAATCTCGAATGGTGGTGAAGATATCTACCTACTTGATGCCTCAGGTGTTTTGGTAGACACTGTGGATTATGAAGATGGATCAAATGATTTTGGCGATTGGGGTGTACTCCATGATGGCTATGGAGCTTCTTTAGAGTTGATCGATGCCTCCTCAGACAATAGTCTGGCAGCCAGCTGGCAAGCCAGTTATGTCCGTAATGGAACACCTGGTGCAGCTAATTCAGTTGAACCTGCTGCAACGGCCATGACAGTCCACGACATTCAATTCACCGAAGCTGCCAATGGTGCCTCTACTCATGTTGATGAATATGTTGAAGTATCTGGTATCGTTACTGCTGTCGGTAGCTCTGTTTTTGCGATTCAGGATGGAGCAGGTGCCTGGAATGGTATCTACTGCTGGTGGAAACAAACCTCAGATCTTGCTCTGGGTGATAATATTACCGTTCGTGGTTATGTATATGAGAATGCTGGATATGGTCTTCTGGGTGATCCTGATAGAAGCGCAACCCTTTTGACTTCGGGCTATATTGCCTCAGTGAACTCATCCGGTAATGACCTTCCCGCAGCCGTAGAGCTGTCAGTTGCTGCTCTACAGGATGAACAGTACGAAAGTGTTCTGGTCAAAACTCAGGGCTTCGTAACCGAGATTGCTAGTGAGGATAACTATGGTGAATGGAAGATCAGCGATGTTGATGGTGATACTGTCAGTGTTAATGATCGCTTCGTCGTTACGACTCCGGCTCTTGGTACCCAGATGATGGTTACTGGTGCTTTGAATGAATGGGGTGGCTCAGATAATTCAGCTCCAACCTGGAGAATCGAACCTGCTACTGCTGAAGATGTGGTTGAAATTGCCCCGACCCCATTGGTCGCAGCTCCAACTCCAGCCATCGATCCAATCGGTGTAATATCCCTCTTCAGTAGTGCCTATACAGATGTTACTGTGGATACCTGGTCAACTGATTGGGATGTAGCCGATGTTAGCGACGTTCAGGTTGCTGGTGATGATGTTAAGCTCTATACCAATCTGTCTTATGCTGGTATCGAAACAACAACTGAGACCGTTGATGCAACTGCGATGACACATTTCCATATGGATATATGGACTTCAGACCCAACTGCCGATCCAGCCGTTTTCAAAGTGAAGCTGGTGGATTTTGGCGCTGATGGTGCCTGGAGTGGTGGTGATGATACTGAGCATGAACTCACATTTATGGCTCCTCTCCTCACCACAGGAAACTGGGTTGGAATCGATGTACCATTGAGTGATTTCACAGGCATGACAGCGCAGGCTCATCTTGCTCAGTATATCATTTCCGGTGATCCCAATACGGTTTACATGGATAATATGTACTTTTATGATATTACCACTGGTATCGTCGGAGATCTGGTGGTAGCACCAACAGCTTTCACTCTGAATCAGAACTATCCAAACCCGTTCAACCCGACTACCACACTGCGTTATGGTGTACCAGAAGCATCTGCAGTTTCTCTCATCATTTATGATATTAGAGGAAATGTTGTACGTACAATGCAGTCTGAAACCAGACCAGCAGGTTGGTATGAAGTCGTTTGGAATGGTTTAGATGATGCTGGCCAGCCAGTCTCAACAGGGCTTTATCTGACGAGACTTCAGGCAGGATCATTTAATCAAACGATCAAGATGCTATTCGTGAAATAGATCTTAATCTAAGGTATATGGTGAAAAGAGCCTCAGAAATGGGGCTCTTTTTCAGACGAAATTGTTGCTGTGCAATCCAAATCTAAGGTCGAAAATAGATCAAAGATAAAATCTTAATCCTGGAGTAATTCATGCTCGATATCCATGCTTTTCAAACTGAGCTGGAATCCATCGTCAATATTGATAGTGGCACCTATGTACGAAAAGGTGTCAACAAAATGGCAGACATCTTTTCAGAGAAGTTCACTTCAATAGGGTGGCAGATCAATTGGTTTGAAACGGATGCTTCAATGTTTGGTCGCAGTTTTGTCTGTGCACCAAATCTTGATCAGGACTTTGACCTTCTGGTACTTTGCCATCTTGATACGGTTTTTCCTGAAGGTGAAGTCGCTGAAAGACCTTTCAGTGTTGATGGTACAAAATTCAAAGGACCGGGAGTCGCTGATATGAAGACCGGGCTGCTTTTTACTTGGCATGCACTGAAACAATTACATGATGAAGGGAAGTTAAAAAAGAATATTGCTGTCTTCTTTAATGCAGAACACGAAATCAGCTGTCCCAACACACGTGAGATTATTGAGGATCTTTCTAGAAAATCCAGTGTGGCTATCACTTCTGAAGCCGCCAGAGCTACTGGGGCCAATGTTTACAAAAAGAAGGGCATCGCCCGCTATTTGATCAAATTTATGGGTAAATCCACCCACTCTGGTGTAAATCCCCAGGATGGAATTGATGCCATTGAAGAACTTGCTCAATGGATTATCTATCTCAAATCACTCATTAATCTTGGAAAAGGTATATATCTAAACCCCGGTATGGTTTCAGGTGGAAAATCTATCAACACAGTACCAGAATCTGCTGAGTTGAGTTTAGATGTAAGATTTACTGAGTATGAAGATGGCAAGGAACTGGACGCGCTCATTAGATCCAGGGTGAATCTACCATTCAATGACCTTGTGAGAATAGAACTTGAAGGTGGCATCAAGCGGCCACCTATGACACCGGTAGCTGAAACGAAGATATTACAAGAAATTGTAGAAGAGATTGGTAAAAAGCAGGGGCATACTGTAACCTGGGAATTCTCCGGTGGGGGTAGTGATGCATCATATGCTGCTGCTATGGGTATTCCATCCCTTTGCGGTATGGCTGCCACAGGCGGCGGGCTTCATAGTAAAGATGAATATGTGGAAACCACCGATATGGAGACCCGATTTAAGATATATAAAGAAACTTTGGATGCCTTTTCGAGAGTAGATTTGTATGCTTATGCTAAAGTCCCGCTACAAAAGGTATAGACACTCCGAATGATACAGCTCATACTTACAATGCTTATCACTGCTGTGGTGATCTATATGTTGATCAAAAAGTATCAACCCCATGCCGTTTTGATCCTGGCAGGCATCCTTTTATTGATTATTGCCTATTACACCGGTGATAAAGCCATCCTCCCTGCAGGCAAAAGCACAGGCTGGATTGGGTTTGATGTTTTTGAATTTCTTTCTCAGATTATGAAATCCAGAGTCGGTGGCATTGGACTCATCATTATGTCAGCTGGTGGCTTTGCAAAATACATGAATCATATTGGTGCGGCCAACGCCCTGGTTCAGATGGCAGTAAGGCCCTTGAAAAATTTAAAAAACCCCTATCTCGTCCTCTTCTTTGTTTCAATCATTGGTCAATTATTGAAGATTGGTATCCCAAGCGCAGCTGGATTGGCCATGCTATTATTGATTACAGTATATCCCATTCTTGTCAAATTGGGAATCACCCCCGCCAGTGCAGCCGCCGTTATTGCTGGCACTACCTGCCTGGATCTTGGTCCCGCCTCAGCAACGACAAATGTGGCAGCTGATCTCGTAGGGATGGATGTTGTCCTGTTCTTTGTGAAAATGCAAATTCCAGCTACTATCGTCCCAATCTTTATCATCGCAATACTCTTTTATTTCACCCAACAATATTTTGATAAAAAAGAAGGCCTCCAACGAGGGGAGGCATCCCCTCTGGCTAAAACCGATGATCATGACCACCCTCATGTGCCGCAGGTTTTTGCCATTTTACCGCTCATTCCGCTGATTCTGCTTTTAATCTTTAGCAAATTGTTCGTGGCTTCCATCATTTTGAATGTAGTTACAGCAATGATGCTCAGTCTCTTTATCGGAATTCTCGCCAATTTGATATATACAAAAAACCTCCATGAATCGCTTCGTGGGATCATGATTTATTTCGAGGGGATGGGTTCCATCTTTGCCACCGTGGTCACCTTAATATTTGCAGCTGAAACATTTGCTGGCGGATTAAAAGCCGTTGGTTTTATCGACATGCTTTTGGGAATTACAAATGGTCAGGGAGTCACCTCAATGCTCCTTATGCTCATGCTGGTCTCAATCATTGGTGTTATAGCCATACTTACCGGTAGTGGGAATGCGGCATTCTTCAGCTTTGGCAATCTGGCACCAGGATTTGCAGCAGGAGCCAATATTGCTACAGCCGCATTGGTACTTCCCATGCAATTGGTTTCTGGTCTTTTTAGAACCATGTCACCTGTGGCTGGAGTCATTATTGCTGTGAGTGGCACCGCGGAAATTGATCCATTTACTATTGTCAAACGAACTGTAATACCCATGGCAGGAGGGATTCTGGCTGTCGTCGCCTATGCCATGATCATTTTCTAACTATCACAAAAACAGGCACATCCTTACGTAGGGATAATTTGTATTTATGAACTTACCACCGCAGCAAAAATCTTTTTACCAGAGATTCTTAATCATCACACTTCTTGTAATTGTGGTCTCTTGTTTTCTGGCATTCCGAATTCAAACATCTGGGGGGGATGTAAATGTCCAGAGTATTAAAATGCCCACCCAAAATGGCCAATGGGTTGTTGCAGATCTGTTTAGACCTAAGTCTGCAACCAAAGAAAACCCTGCTCCTCTGGTTGTTGTGATCCCTGGTTTTCAACGCTCAAAGGAAGCGCTCTCCAATGTGGCGATCGAATTGTCTAGACGCGGGATTGTGGCTGTTTCAATTGATCCCTACGCGCAGGGGTTTTCCAGCTCCTCCATGAGCCCCAAGGCTGCAACCACTGAAGGTTATGGTATGTTCGCGCTGGTGGAATATTTTGCCAATACCGATAATCTAAATTACATCGACAAAAATCGCATTGGTGCCACAGGTCACTCAGCAGGAGGGAATGCTGTTATTGCAGGCGCTAGCTATTTTGGTAAGCAGGCTTTGAAAACCGGTCAACCCAGTAAATTGCACTCTGCTTATTGCTCAGGATACGTCCTCTGCATGACTGAAAAAAACCTCAGGGATATTCGGTCAAATGTTGGTATGGCGTATGCCCTATACGATGAAGGGTCATATCGCAATGAATTAAAGAATGCTGATATGCGCTATGCTTCAGAATCGCTTCGTCTGGTAAACATGAGCTTTGCTGACAGTGTAAAGGCCATCTCAGAGGTGAGCATTGGCCAATACTATGGAGCTGTGGATGCTCGCAACCTAAGGGTCATTTTCAACGAAAAGGAGTTACATCCTTTCCAACCTTATACGGCTGAAGCTATGGCGAATCAAATAGCATTCTTTGAAAAGGTCTTTGACCTTGAAAGCGGACTGGCTCATAATGATCAGACCTGGTATTGGAAGGAACTGCTTGGTTTGATCGCTCTTATCACTTCTTTTGTTTCACTCATCCCCATGGCACGGCTTCTTTTGTCGACGCCCTATTTTGAAAGCCTCGTCCATCCTGTTCCTCCAGCGCTTCCCCGTGCCCAAGGGAAGGGAAGACTCCTATTCTGGGGATTGTTTGCTCTTGGCGCTCTTATCGCCTGTTTTTCCTTTATTCCTATGGCAGAATTATCGAAAAAGCTCTTTGTTGCTGCGTCCACCAGACACCAAACCTGGTTCTTCCCGCAACGCATGAACAATGCTGTCATGTTATGGGCCATACTTAATGGTTCAGTAGGCTACCTCCTGTTTTTCTTGAGCTATAATTATTTTGGAAAAAAGAACGGTGTCAGCAAGGAAATGTGGGGAACCAAAACAAGTCGATCAGAAATATTGAGGACGCTGGGTCTGGCTCTCACTATCTACTTTATCTACTATCTGCTGCTCTTTTCGCTCTATTATTTCTTCCATGTGGACTATCGATTTTTGTTTATGGGTGTACGTATTTTTCAGCCTGAGATCTTACTACTGCTGCTCATATATGGTCCCATCTTTTTCATTTTCTTTTCCTCTAACTCACTTCGAACCAATGCAGCGATGAGAGTAGAGGGTCAGGCAGAATGGAAGAGTCTCATAATGGCAGGAATAGGAAATTCCCTCGGTCTTTTTCTAATCGTTTTGGTTCAGTATACTACCTTTGCTCTAACAGGAACCGTGTATTGGACCGTAGGTTGGCTATATGTGAATTTGCTATTTGCAGTAGTCCCCCTCATGTTTTTTCTACCTATTTTTAATAGATATTTCTTCTATATGACAGGCAGAATTTATTTAGGACCCATGGTGACTTGTCTGATCTTTATCACGATTTTGCTGACTAATACCGTAGTATATTTCCCACTCTAACCATACTCGCGTATAGAAGATTTTTTCATCAATTTGTTTCCTGCTCCCTCCCCGCTAGTAGCGGGTGAAGGCGGCAGGCCCCAATCGGGCAGGCTACACTTTTCCTCACCATACCCTAAAATCAATATTATTAATTAGATATAATTTACCACATGCTTTCTTACAAGCAGGGGGTCGGGGGTTCGAATCCCTCAGCGCCCACCCCAACTTAAAATTGCTCGCAATTTTGAGTTAATGAATTAACTCTGTGCTTCAATCGATTACCGAAGATTGAAGTTCCAGCTCAGGATGCTGAAGCACAGAGTTAAAACAATCCTGAGAGTACGATAGTAAGTTGATTTCGGTAATTGCTGACTTCACCCCCCAAGCCCTTGGCCACTTCGGTGGCTGGGGGCTATTCTATTTATAGGTGTTTTGCCACGAATTCGAGTCCATAGTTTGGTAATGGAGGGTTGTGAATTGGTGTTGGGGTGGGGGCGACGCCGGTTTATTAAGCGGGGGGTGACCATTCGATTTGGAATCGATCACCTCTGCGCGACATAACATCAGTTATCTGCACTTATTCTTTGGTTTGGAATCCAGATAGAATCAGGGAATAATTTCAAATGATTATTGGGACTTATGGTGATATGATAGCATCTTGGATAGTCATGTCCAGATATCACAGAATATTAAGAAGAAAACAAACATAAATTCTAGATTAAGGAGTGCTTGAATGCTAAGTCTAATCAATACGATTTTTAATTTTTATTTATGGGGTCTCATTTTATACGGGATAATAATGATATTGGATATTAAGGTCTCCTTCATTAGAAAAGGTATCCCAATATATGATGTTCCATTAGAATATATTGGATCGATTGTAAAACCGATAACCATAAATAATCGGAGACTTGATCTGTCATTTCTAATCCTATATTTTCTATTAAGATTGATCCAGAGAATGCTGTATTAAAACGAACATCTTCAATATACACCTACTATGGGAGCCCAAATGGTAAGATATTCAAGCTTACCTGTGCAAGGGGAGACAACCTGGATTATAATCGAACATTAGATCAGGATGGTGCTCTACCAGACAAGTGATATGCTGAATCCCTAATGCGAAAGTAGCCTCAATTGTTGGTGATTCTTTCAATATGGTAACTTGCCCTCTTCAAATCCCTGCATAACCAACAAGCCAATATTCCTGATCGGTAATTGCAAGGTGGGTATGCTCCAGTTAAAAACTCACTAAAGCCTGGATCACAAACTGGTTATAATCATCTTCTTCACTGGTTGTATCGTTGAGATATTCAGCGCGCAGTTCAAAACCGTCATAAAAGTTGTAGGCAGCACCCAGGGTAATACGGTTAGCTGATTCAGCATCATTTTCGGTTGACCAGTCGTCATAGCGTCCAATTAAAACCAGAGGTATATCCAGAATCTCTGAAAGATCAAAGTCGCCCTGGATATAGTATCCCTGGTGCGTATTGACTGAATCAATCTCACCAAAATCGCCCTCAAATAGATCTTCGGTGTAGTGAACTTCCATTCTGGTGGAAAGCGGACCTGTAACTGTCTGAAGGTCAACACCCAGAACTTGTGGCTGACTATCCAGGTCATTGGCAGCAGTCTGCGAAAAATAGGAGATGCCCAATTCAAAAGCCTCTATTGGTTTAATAGCGCTGCGCCCACCTATGGCAAAGCCCTCTGCGGAACCATTTACCAGGAATGAAGTAAATTGAAACTTTCCTAAATCAGCATGGAGATTGATACCAAGATCATTCCAGCCATTGATACTTTTTTCGTTAAGCAGGGGAGCGGAGACCAGACGTCGATCTGGAGAAGCTATATGCTGCCAATCAATCCCAAAAGGGACATCAAATTGACCAATTGAAAGTCCGATATGATTGAAAGAATTCCCACGGGCAGCATGCAGACCGTCCTCACCGGTCAGGACCATTTCTATGAAACCGGCTCCTGTCTCAAACGTGCCGGTCTCAGGATTGAGAGCGATGGCACCCTCAAAATTGATTCCGGGTCTGATCGTGGCTGAGATGTCTAACTCAATTTGACCCTGCTGAAAATCGGCTTCTGATTGTGCTTCGAGGGGCGTGACTAACAAGATGTCAGCAAACCCTGAGAATTGTATTTGTGCGAAAGTAATAGTTTGGAGGATAAAAAAACCAATTATGCTAGTAACTAAGTGATGATGTTGCATGTGCTGTGCTCCTTTATTAGTTGATACTTACTCACATTTGTTCAAAGCTCATGCCAACGGAAGGCTGGGAGTGCATAAATCCCTGCAATCCCTTGAATAGTAATACAATAAACCAATTAATGCTAAATAGCACATAATAATATCTGCAGATTCATACGACAAATCAAGTCCTCAATCGACATTATTGTCGAAAATATCGTCTCAATCGGGAAGAGCAGTATGGGCATTGTAGGAGTTCAGCGCGATTTCATCCTAAGCGCGAGGTATTCTATTTCACCTATTTGTGGCTGGTCTAAGCAGGACATAAACTGTCACATATTAATAATTGCTAAGAGTCATAAGAAAGTACTTGCAAGGGTATGTTAGTAGGTATAAACTAACCGGGCAAAGAAGATGAATAAACTAGATACCAAGACCAGACAAAAACAAATCCTTGATGCATCATTGAATCTGATCAAGGAAGGTGGGATCCAAAACCTGACCATGAAACGGATCTCCCAGAAGGTCGGTATCTCAGAGCAAGCCATCTATCGCCACTATCGGAGTAAACAGGATATCCTGTGTACAATTATCAAATACTTTAACAGCCACTTTGAAACTGTTTTTGAATCAGTTAAAGAGATTGAGGCAGTTGATGAGCGCCTCCAGGCTTTTATGGATGGCCATTTAAATTATTTCCAAGCCAATCCCGCAACGGCTGCTGTTATTTTTTCAGAAGAAATCTTTCAGTATGACTCAACTCTGGCTCAAAAGATCAACCGTCTGGTTGAGCGTCGCATAGAAGTAATTACTAATTTTGTAAAGTCGGCTCAGGCGGAGGGTAAGTTTAATCCAGAACTAAAGGCCGATGACGTTGCCTACATATTATTAGGTAGTCTTCGTTTTTTGGTTACAACCTGGCGCTTAAGCGGGTTTAAAGGGGATATAAGGATAAAAGGTAAATCAATGCAGGCAACCTTGCTTCAATTGATTGGCTGAGATTTTTTTTAAAGAATTATGTTAGTTCATATCAACAAACACTACACAGTAACACATAAGTAAGGATTTACTCATGATTGGTGAAAAACTAAGTCGCAGCCAGAGAAGTAAATTCGGGAACTATTGGAGCCTCATCAAAAGCCTCCAAACTGCCTTGCTCTTGTTTACAGCTGTTGCTGGTTATACCAGTGTCAAATGTCCCATTGGTGAATCGTCACAGATTATCGGTTTAAGTATAAGTATGTTTCTGGCTATTGCTGGCAGTACTGTCTTGAATATGGTTTGGGATCGTGATATTGATTCCAGAATGCAGCGTACCGCCCATCGTCCATTAGCTAATGGTGAATTACAGGTAAATCATGCCTTAATCTTTGGCATCCTGATTTCTGTAGTCGGTTTGAGTGTGGCTTACTGGTTAGATCCACTTTATGCCCTGGTTGTAGCAGGTGGACTCTTTATCGATGTAGTAATCTACACGATGTGGCTTAAACGTAGAACCCCTTGGTCCATCGTGTGGGGTGGTATTTCGGGTGGGATGCCGATTCTGGCAGGACGCGTATTGGCTATTGGTCATATTGATGCATTAGGAATCCTCTTTCTGCTCTCCGTACTCCTGTGGATTCCAACCCACATTCTTACTTTCAATATTAAAAATTTCGAAGATTATCGTAGAGCGGGAATCCCAACTTTTGCAGATCGATATGGTTTTAAGGCAACCCGTTGGATAATTGCTATTTCAAGTGTTGGTGCCACATTAGCGATCGCACTGGGTCTCTACTCGCTGGGACTTTCCTGGGGCTATATGCGCTTATTGGGCTTTCTGTCCCTGGGACTTCTCTCCCTGGCTGCTTTCATCCTTATACGACCATCTGAAAAACATGATTTCTATCTATTTAAATATGCATCCCTCTACATGATGGGTGCTATGGCAATTATATCCAGTTCCACTTTTTAGCAATCTACTTGAATATGAAAATTCAAGTTTAATAGGAGGAAAACCTAATGTTTAACAAAACGAGTAAAAACCAGAATCTTATTATGGCAGTTACTGCTGTAGTAGCTGGTTTATTTATGATGTATGTAGCCCCTGAACAGGGTATGCGTACATTAAAACTAGCCCTGGATGGCGTTATAGGCAGAATTCTATATGTTGACCCAGATTTCTATCCAGCCGTTCCAATTTTGGGAGCCACCTATGGTGCCTGGATGGTTATACTTTATTTGGCCGGTGCTTTCGCACTTGTCATTGCTCAGAAAGTTTATGCGGGTCAAGAGTGGGCCAGAGCGACCATGCTTGGTTTAGTCGCTATTCCTGCTGTTGCTGGAATGACTATGCTGATTCCATGGATGGTTTTAATCGTTTCTGATTATGCTGCCATGTATGCTGCTGGTACACACCCTGTTGCAGGAATTGCTCCTCCACCGGCTGATGTTTCAGTCATGCCACCAGTATTGATGACAATGGTTGCTGGTCTGGTGTTCTATTATGTATTTCTACTTTCAGATCAAGACACAATTAAGAACAAAATTTTAAAACTTATTCCTTATACTGCTCTTGGTGTCGTAGCTGGTATGGTTTTCATGAACGGTCAACACGGTGTCCGCTATTTCATCTTCATCCCTGAAATGTTGAGAACTGGAGCTGATGGCGTTATGGGTTCAGGATCTCCTCTTGGTGGTTCATTTAATGTTTTAGGTAACTTTTTTACCAACCTGGATCATTATGATGCCATTGACCTGGTAAGAGTTTCGCAAGCCCAGATCGACGCGGGACAACTGGTTGCTACCAAAGAAGCTGTTTACAATCCCAATACACTCTTGCTTCTATTGGGTGGCTATATGAACTATGCTTCTTCATATCTAATGGTTCTAGCCATTCCCTTCTTAGCCATGAAAAAGAAAATTGGTTACTATATGGTTACTGGAACTGCTTTGGCAACAGCCCTGATAGGTTTTAATGGCTATTTTGTCCGCGATTCCTTTGAATGGGCAGTTGGTGGTGTTATGTCATTGCTCTTATTGGTGATTTTTAATCTGCCGATCTTCAAACCCTTCTACCTAAAAGAAGAAGATTTCTAAGCCGTCCAAATAAAGTTAACTTACAGCCCTGTATTCAACGCAGGGCTGTATGTGTTATATCAATAAATCTATGATTGTTCGAGATACAAAAATTCATCCAGATGTGTATTCTAAAGTTAGAGGAAGAATCGAGCGGCACGGTAGTTGCATCTGTTAGACCATGCCATGGAGATACAATTTGTCACCATTTGGGGAAGCTTAAAATAGGTTACTAAAGAAATGGGAAGTAAAAGAATATGAAAAAATTTAATGAGCTATATCATTACTTCTTTCAATCAACCAAAGGGCTGATCCTGCTGGCAATGACGGCGATATCCGTCATTACTGCTGTATGGGGAACCCTGTCCGGACCCATGGTTGAGTGGGGAGTAAGAGATGTAGTTGTAGGGATTCTGGGTATGGATTTGGCCTCTGTGGAACGCTCAGGTCGAATTATCATGTTGTACCATGTCATTGCCATGATAGTGGTAGCAATTGAAGTCTATATAATGACCTCAATCATACCTATGCGTAAACACCAACAATCGACCATTAATGCCACGATTACTGTTGGCTGGATAACAGCCATGATCTTTGGATTGGCTTTTGGATATTTTGGTCACAATTACTTTTACCATGGCTTATTCCTGGTTGGTCAGTCCCTGATCTTTTTCGCAGGTTTGTTGTTGACCGTAGCGTTGTATCCCTGGCGGAAAGATTACCTGGTCACAAACAATGAATATGCCCATACCAAAAAAGGCTACGATTTAGAGCGCATAGCCTTCTTTGTAATGGCTGCTTCAATGCTCATCTCTGCTGGGTTTGGTGCCGTAACAGGTTCATTCTGGTCAAACGGTCACGAGACATTTCTGGCTGAGGACCTCATCCGGGAACCAGGTAAAACCGCCTTGCAGAAATCAATCATAGGGCACCTGCATATCATGTTAACGCTGATAGCTGTTGCCATCACACTCATTGTTGGTCGCTGGATGGATTGGAAGGGAAAACTACACAAAGTAGGTATGCCTCTCATGATTATTGGCACAATCGTTATTTCTGGTGGAGTCTGGTCAGTTGTCTGGACGCACATGGCCCATACATTCATTTATGTAGGATCGGTGTTCGTGATGCTCTCCGCACTACTGTTAGTGATATATGCCTGGGCAAAGCTAATCCGGGAGCGAATCGCTGAGCAGGGTATTGAGAACCCAACATTTTTTCAGAAACTCGCAGCGCTACTGCATGATCCCATCAAATTTGGTCCCTTTTGGCAAATGGTCTTTATGAATTTCACTGTAAGTGGTGTGGGTATTTTCATGGCCGTCAAACTGGAGCAGATCTTCCGAGTCTGGCCTGCTAGAGAAGAGCGCGTGACCCTGACTGGGCACTGGCACATTCTCTCGGCGATTGTGGCTACCATCATTATCATGTACTACGTTGATATAGCGGGGATCAAAGGCAAAGCCAGAAAATGGTTTGGATGGACCTTGATTATCGCATCTGATATAGCATTTGCTGCTGTAACGATTTTTTCCATGAAACGTCTATTTGTGATAGAATACTATGAACAACCTCTCGTAAATCTTACCATGCTCTTGACTGACTTTGGTCTTGGAGCTGTTTTGGTAATTACTGGTGCCCTACTGGTATGGAGGCTCATAGATCTCTTCAAAAAGGATGATCCATTGTGGCAGAAGGAAGCAAATGATCCTGAATTGGACATTAACCCCACTGCTGAATTAACTCAAGCGGGTCGTGACAGAATCAAAGCTCAGATAGAAAGTGAGGGAATATAATGAAACTCATTAAAGCTCTACTTCCTCTCCTTGTATTAGTAAGTTTTTCCCTGGCAGCTGATGAAATTGATTATGTTGATACTGGGGTTGATCCTGATACCTGGATCACCATCCCTTCAGGTGATTTCAATTTTGGTCAACACAATCATGTGAAAACCACTGTTGAATTTGAAATTATGGCAACTCACGTAACCAATAAACAATATGCAAATTTCTTGAATGAAGCCATTGCCCAGAAAGCGATCTATGTCAAGACTGATACAGTCTGGGGTTTCCATCCCGGAGATCCCTTTGATGAGTATTTGCATGAGTTTGAGATTCCAGCGGGTGATTATCCCTTGGTCCCCATCAATGTTCCAGGCTTACGACTGAATTATGTAGATGGTAAATTCTCTCCAAAATCCGGCTATGGCAATCATCCTATGGTTGAAGTAAGCTGGTTTGGAGCCAACGCCTATGCTCAGTTCTATGGCTATCGCTTACCCCTGGAAATTGAGTGGGAAAAAGCGGCGCGTGGAACAGATGTTAGACCTTTTCCCTGGGGTGATCATATCGAGAGAAACCGGGCAAACTTCATCAGTAGCCACAATCTCTTCGAAAAGATGTTTGACGATGTTGTAAAAACCACTCCCGTTGGCTTTTACAATGGTGAAACACATAACGGATATAAAACCCTTGATAATCGCAGCCCCTATGGTCTCTACGACATGGGTGGTAACGTGAAACAATGGGTAGGGGATGATCACAAATACGTCCATTACCGCTATATGCGTGGTGGTAATTACAACAGCTATGAATTGTATCTTAGGGTTTGGGTTAGAGATAGCGCAGGTCCAGAACATACAAGTATGAGTCTGGGGTTTCGATGTGCCCGCGAACCTGTTGTTGAAGTAGAAACATCAGCAACTGACTCAGTCGCGACTGAATAAATAGCGATTAGTAAATTATATAACGTGTAGCCTGCATGGATCTTGAATAATGATCTGTGCAGGCTTTCCTTTTACATGTTTAGATGTATTTTGATAGAGAGTTTTACAATCAATGACTAGAGAAAGATGACAATTATCTCCACCAAGATTAAACATTACTGGCCTCTAATAAAAAGCCTTCAAACAGGCTTACTTGTTCTTACTGGTTTAACGGGCTTTGTCTCCGCCCGCTGTCCCGTTTATAATCTTACTACCATCCTAAGTGTTATTGGAAGCCTGTTTTTTGCCGTTAGCGGTTCAACGATCCTGAATATGGTTTGGGATCGAGATATCGATGCCAAAATGAATCGAACCAAACATCGCCCCCTCCCTTCTGGGCTCATAGATCCCCAGCAAGCTTGGATCGTTGGTTTAGGCATTTCAGCTTTGGGTCTGCTCTGGGCGGCATCCTTGGATCTACTCTTCGCCGGGATTGTTTTTGCGGGATTGTTTTTTGATGTAGTCGTCTACACCATTTGGCTCAAACGTAAAACAGCCTGGTCTATTGTTTGGGGAGGTATCTCAGGTGGCATGCCCATTCTGGCTGGTCGCGCATTGGGCATAGGTGCTATTGATGAGGTGGGAATATTATTCATGTTTGGCATTCTATTTTGGATTCCCACTCACATTCTGACGTTTAGTATTAAATACGCTGCCGACTATGCTGACGCAGATGTGCCAACGTTTCCCTCCTCCTATGGTGTGGGAGCCACACGCATAATCATTTCGATTTCTAGCTTTATTGCAGCTTTTAGCATGCTGCTTTCTGGGGTAATGATGGATCTGGGGGCTGGCTATCTTCGGCTTATCCTTGTATTAGCAGCAGGCTTGTTAGGGCTGGCAATGAGTACTATATTCACACCATCGGAACGAATTAATTTCGGACTTTTCAAATATGCATCATTGTTTATGATGACCAGCATGTTTGTAGTTATCCTTGGAGCTAGATAAAATCTATGGTGAATGTTAACAGAGTTATTTTGCTGCTTGTGGCTGCACTCGCTGGCATCGAGATCGTAAGTGGAATCGAAGACTGCGGGACCATACCAATCGCCTACTACACTTTTTCATACGGGATTTTCCTTATATCAGCTTTACTCATGCTTCTCATGGGAGTAGATATTATCGAGCATGATGTGGCCGCATTAGCTGTTAGCACCCTTCCCTTGGGATTCTCCACGGGACTGGTGGCTGCTTTTATGCTAGAATATCACCTGGCCTATTCATCCCTTGTCTCAATTTTATATGCTGGATTAATCATTCAGAAATTTAGGCATAAGGATAAATCTGCACTTGTTCTTCAGGTCCTGTTACACGGCTTAACGGGTCTGGTATTATTTATACTACCCCTCGTTTTAATTATGCAGGAAACGGTTGAGATGAGTTATTTGGGAGTCAGCATAGGGACAGGCCTGGTTGCTATAGGTGGAATGGCGCTGGCTTTTCTAAAATCAGGGAAACCAATTCTGACCAAAGATCAAATCTATACAATTTTTCCAGGAGTTTTGCTGTTGGCGGTGTTTGCCTTTTCAGTAGGCATCGGCAGCCGGTAGGCTCTGAAAAAATAATAGTTGCGCATAATGATGAAATGTGCAGGAATAAAAACCGTTCTAATCAAAGAGGAGAGAAAAGATGAATTTATTTGATCAAGCAGTTTTACTCGCTACCGGCTTGGTTGCACTCTATGCGATCTGGTTGCTCATAGGTCAACAAAAAGATGAAGCTACCAAACATATCGCTAATTACTACTATATGGTTTCATTTGCTGTCTTATTTGTTTCTGGTGTATTATTAATCTTTTTAGGCTGGGAAATACTAGGTCTACTGGGACATGGCAGCGGAACCAGCAAGTTTGTTGCTATTGTTGCTACCCTTATCCCTTTCTCTTTTGCATCTGGCCTGGTTGCAAGGTTTTATCCTGAGAAGGAAAAAATGTATCTGGGTATTATGGTATTGGGTATTGTTCTCATAGGAATCAGCCGTGTTATGGACATGGGTACTTTTGCCAAAATTATCTATCCTGTTTTCCATAGTATTGCAGGTCTGACCATTTTCCTTGTTCCCATCATGATGGTGAAAAATGATGTCATGGGTAAGGGCTTTTATGGGGTTACAGTAGGTGGTACCCTCATAGGTCTGGGTGGAATTGCTTTAGCATTTCTCACAGCAGGGAAGCAACTTCTGTTTTTCTCACCAGAATTTGTATTGATGATATTAGCACCACTCCTGTTTCTCACTGCCTTCTCCTACATGTGGGGACTAAAAAACGGCGAGAAATAATAGTAGATTTATTTAAACGCTTGATTTTCGGGGTGGGTATGATTACCTGCCCCGAATGTTTATAGGGCAATCATTCATGCATTCACAAAATCAAATACGTCAACAGGTGAAATGATGAAACCCATCCTAGCCATTCCCAGACACTATCTTCTGCTGATCTCAGGACTTATGTGGAGTGGAGTGGGACTCATGTTGATATTATTGGCGACCCGTTGGTTGGGTGACCTTGATATCAGGTATCCAGGTTTAATCATTGTCGCAGGGGTCATCCCTGGTCTGTTGGTATCGATTTATGGATTTGCACGTATTGTAGGAAAAAATATTCAACGCATAGAAGATATGGGATCCAGGGCTTCCATTTTTGCATTCCAGGCCTGGCAGAGCTATCTTCTGATTGTGATCATGATGTCCATGGGCGCCTATGTCAGACATTCTGGTTTGATTCCCATGCTTCTGAAAACACCGGGCTATTTCACCATTGGAACAGCCCTATCCTTTAGTAGTATCGACTACTACAAAGCATTTTTCCGCTCCATTTCCTAATCTCTGTCAGTAATTTGGGCTTGATTAATGGGAGCGTAAAAACTCCTTCATTCAGACAATTCAAATACGGGCATATTGCACAACTAAAATAATAATTAACAGAAAAGAATAATTGCCAACAAGCATGCATGGGCTACATTAGCTTTCCGAATTCTAAGCAGTATGAGTGCGGGGGGCAATGCAAGCAACAAAAGACACATCTATTCTATGTCCAAAATGTGGATCGGAGTATGTAGTACAGACTCATCGATTACAGATTGAAAAATGGATTACCACGCGGTGTAAGTATGTGTGCACCGATTGTGGTAAACAATTTTACATGCCCAAGCCGAAGACAACTCAAGTAGATCAGAATACAATTCCACAAAGTGAGAGATTTTTTCATTTTTTTAGATCGTAAAATTTTTATCGCATAATTAACTATAAACAGCCTCACCCTTTTCATCTCATTAGAGAATCATCTATTTTCACACTTCCGTCGTGACAACTAACAATTGTCTTTCCTCATTAACTTGAGTTGAATGCGCGTAAAACTCGTTTAACTTGAAATCAATAAATTCTGAGTTAAGCTCACTGTACCAGCGGAAATTACCAATCAGTAAAATCCTACAGAGAATAAGAAAGTAGAGATCAAAAGAATGCCAAGTAACATCGTCATAGAAGCAATCGCATATGAATTGCCCCCTCATATTATTACATCCCTG
>Ga0233446_1000243_pt1 | contig 65555 bp, 62 predicted proteins | sample SI_124_October20_4_FD_182780 | JGI IMG/M metagenome (GOLD analysis project Ga0233446, IMG submission 182780) | Seawater microbial communities from Saanich Inlet, British Columbia, Canada - SI_124_October2016_120_MG | ecosystem: Environmental > Aquatic > Marine > Inlet | place: Canada: British...
CTCATCCACCTTGCGGGTCTCGGTGATTTTTTTTAGCTCTGGCAGCTGTTCTGCCAAAATATTCATGCCTGATACGGTGCTGCGCAGTTGGCGTAGCTGTTCCAGCTCGTAATTGAGCTGTTTCTGTGTGGGTAGAAACTCATGGATTGGTGGGTCAAGCAGGCGAATGGTGACAGGGCGAGGCGACATCACTCGGAATAGCGCAGAGAAGTCACCACGCTGGATGGGCAGTAGTTTATCCAGTGCCAGTTGGCGTTGACACTCATCCTCCGCAACAATCATCTCCAACACAATCGGGAGCCGTTCGGTGGCGTTAAACATGCGTTCAGTGCGGCAGAGGCCGATCCCCATGCCGCCAAATTTAAGGGCGCGCTCACCATCTTGCGGGGTGTCGGCATTGGCCATCACCTTGAGGGTGGCGTACTCATCAGCCCACTCCAGTAGAGTGCGCAATTCGTTGCTGAACTCCGCCTCAACCATCGCGACCTCGCCGATGTAGACCCCGCCACTGCTACCGTTGAGGGTGATGATATCACCCTCATGAATGGTTACATTGCCAATGGTCGCCTCACGGGTGCTGATGTTGACAACAATCTGTTCAGCCCCTGCAACACAGGGTTTACCCATGCCTCGGGCGACTACGGCGGCGTGTGAGGTTTTTCCACCACGGCTGGTGAGAATGCCCTGTGCGGCAAAGAAGCCGTGGATATCCTCTGGCTTGGTCTCTTCACGTACAAGAATCACCGATATGCCACTGCGTCCGAGCTGTTCTGCGCGGTCTGCATCAAAGATCGCCTCTCCTGATGCGGCACCGGGGGAGGCGGGGAGTCCTCGTGCTACGGGATGAGCGTTTGCAGAGGGGTCAATGCGTGGGAATAACATCTGCTCTAACTGATCGGGATCAACCCGTAGTAGGGCCTGTTTGCGGTCGATTAGCTTCTCCGTAACCATCTCCACCGAGGTCTTAACCATAGCTTGGGTGTTCATCTTCCCATTGCGTGTCTGTAGGCAGTAGAGCACCCCCTGCTCAATGGTGAACTCAAAATCCTGCACCTCTCGGTAGTGCTGCTCTAGACGCTTGCGCAGCTCCAGCAGCTCTTGGTGGAGGCGGGGCATCTCCTGTTCCATCGCGGAGAGTGGTTTGGGGGTGCGGATACCCGCCACCACATCCTCTCCTTGCGCGTTGGTGAGATACTCACCAAATAGTTGGTTTTCACCGGTTCCGGGGTTGCGGGTAAAGCCTACACCTGTGGCGCAGTCCTCCCCTCGGTTACCGAACACCATCAGACAAATGTTGACGGCGGTACCGTTGGCCATATCGGGAGTGATGTTGAACTCACGACGGTAATCGATCGCCCGCTTGCCCATCCAAGAGCCAAATACTGCCTGAATTGCAATCTCCAGCTGCTCCATGGGGTCTTGCGGAAATGGTGCACCACTCTCGTGTTCGACAATTTGCAGGAAGCTGTTGCAGATCTCTTTCAATGCCTCTGCACTCAGCTCTGTATCTTGTTGTGCCCCATGTCGCTGTTTGACCCGGGTAAATACCTCGTCAAATCGCTCATCGGAGATACGCAGTGCAACATGGCCAAATAGTTGAATGAAGCGACGATAGGCGTCATAGCAGAAGCGGGGGTCCTGGGTCTGTTCGATCAGACCCGGCAAGGTCTCTGCATTGAGGCCCAGATTGAGGATGGTATCCATCATTCCCGGCATGGAGAGTGCGGAGCCAGAGCGAACGGAGACCAGCAGCGGGTTATCAGCACTACCAAACCCCTTCTGACTCTCCGTTTCCAGCTGCAGAATAGAGGCCTTGACCTGTGTCATGACCCGTTCAGGTAGGATACGACGAGCATCTGCATGGGTGCCAGAACCCAAGTAGTCAAGACAAGCCTCGGTGGTGATGACAAAGCCAGGGGGGACGTTAAGCCCGATCTGTGTCATCTCGCAGAGGTTGGCCCCTTTGCCGCCAAGTAGCTGCTTGTTTTTGCCATCACCCTCTGTGAAGGGGTAGACGTAACGGGTAGAGGATGAGGTTTGTGGGGTGCTCATGGCTGTTTCCTTGGTTTTATGAGATAGAGAGCCAGCGATAGGCCTGTTGTAACTGCTCTTCGGTGGAGGGGGGGCGCTGCCACTGAAACTGCACCAGCATTACCGTCCAGATACGCCGGTCTGCGCCATGCAGATCCATCAAGTTGATGGTTTTTCCACCCTGTTTCTCTGTGCGTTCAATACCCATGGCATCCATTGAGAGCTGGAATGGAGAGAGACAGAGTGAGCTCTCTGGCTTTGTCATTACCGCTTCGAAGTGTTGGATCGTGTGGTTAATATCAAGCTGTTGAGTGAGGTCACGCCACTGTTCCCAAGTGTCATGGATCTGTTGTGCCAGCTCTGGAGAGGGGATGTCACGGTTGCGCTGCTCGGACTCTTGCTGTTTAGCCTGTTTATAGAGGGCATCTTTTTGCTGGGTGATGTCGGTTATATGTTGTTTGACTTGGTTGGCCAAGCGCTGTAGAAAGTGATCACGCAGCAGTTGTCGTGCTTCACTCTCACTGGCTGCGGGCAGAGTGAAGGTGTGGTCTTTGAAGTTGATGGTTTGCTGGGGTACGTCTGTTCGTGTTACGCCATTGACCTCCTCTACCCCAAAATGGAGTTGGCGTTCCCAGCGTACCCCCATCAGTGCATAGAGTGACTGTTTGTCCGTATTGCCGGGTTGATGTTCTCTCATCGCAATACTGAGTCGAAGTTTCTCCTCCAACTCCTTAGGAGAGGCGAAGAGTGCACGTACCAGATTATTTTTGCTGAACTGTTCACTGGTTAGGCAGAGTGGTCCGGGGACCTGTTGTGTGAGTCTATCTACATACTCTCGCGCTATATGTAGAGCCTTGCGATACTGTTTAGGGTACGCAGTGGTTTGAAGTAGCAGTGGGTTGATGCTCTTGACCACCCGCTGAAGATCCTGTTCCAGCATCGGTTCCGGTGCTGTGGAGTGTGTGCGGAAAAGGTCAAGGAGTGAAGAAAATGGAAATCCCATGCGCTTTATCATATTCCCTACAGCGAGTAATGAAAAGTGCTAGACCTTGCTGATTTAATGGGAGTATGATCAAGGTACGTTCAATAAGGAGCAGATGCTGCCAAGGAAAGGCATGATACGATTTACGACATTGTGGGTGTTGTGGATGCTGTTGACTGGGTCACTACAGTGGTCTGAGCTGTTGACTGGAACTGTAATCGCAGCATTAATTACAGGATTGAGTCAGCGCCTTGTTGATTCAGGTTCTCAATCGGACCTTATTTTTACACCGCGTTCCTTACTGTCACTGTTGCGTTATCTGCGTGTTTTTGCGTTGGCGTTGATTCAGGCCAATTTAGATATGGCACGGCGAGTGCTTTCCCCCTCTTTACCGATAGATCCAGCCGTAGTTGAGGTGGAGACCACCCTGCAGTCCACACTGGGAAAGCTAGTGCTGGCAAACAGTATCACCCTGACCCCCGGCACACTCACCGTTGACCTGCAACAGAACCGCCTATTGGTACACTGGATTGACACGGCTGTTTTGGCAGGAGATCAACAGGGAGAAGCAGCACTACAGTTGGCTACCCGAGAGATCGCAGCGGGCTTTGAGCAGCACCTCAAGGGGTTCCTGCGATGACTCTCTCTCTACTGCAGTGGATCACACTGCTACTGATTGGTATGGCGGTTGTGCTGGTAATGGCCCGTTTTCTATTGGGGCCGAGCGCAGCAGACCGTATTGTGGCTGCCGATACGCTGGCGGTGATTGCAACCGCTGCGATGGTACTGTTAGCGCTGCTGTTTGGCAGTGCACTCTATCTGGACCTAGCGCTACTCTCTGGGACCCTCGCCTTTGTTGGTGTGGTGGCGCTGGCACGGGCCATTTTGGCGCAGCAAGGAGAGGGGGGGGGGCACCCATGATCGGTTTATTAGCCGACCTGTTTCTGTTGCTGGGTGGACTCTTTCTGTTTCTCGGTGCTCTGGGGTTGATACGTATGCCAGATGTCTATAACCGCATTCAGGCCGGAACCAAGGCGGTGACACTGGGGACATTGGCACTACTGTTAGGTGTTGGACTGCACCAACCTACATGGTGGCCCAAGCTGCTGGTGTTGGCCATTCTGATTTTGGTGACCAACCCCGTGGGCTCCTCAACACTGGCGCGCGCCTTCTTGCGTTCGGGTATCGAACCTTGGAAAAAAGGGGGGCAAGATGGTTGAGTCGATAGAGAGTTGGATTGCACTGCTACTGGTTGGAGTGATGTTATCTGCGGCTCTGGTTGCGCTGCTCAGTCGCAGCCATCTGGTGGCGGTGGTCTCGGTCTCGGTACTGTCGCTGGGGTTGACGCTGCTGTTTGTCTTGTTAAAGGCACCCGATGTGGCGATGACGGAAGGGGTAGTGGGGGCAGGTCTCAGCAGTCTGATACTGGCACTGGCGCTAAGCCGACTGGGGTTGCTGCGCAGCACTAAAGCGGGTGCAACTGATGAGTAGAGAGCAGCGTTCACTGGAGTGGACCCCTCTGCTGTTTAGCGGTGGGCTCGCATTTCTACTGTTTACGCTGTTTATTGCGACGATGTTTGGAGAGCCCCCGATGCGTGCAGGGGCGATGATCCAGCAAGCTGGAGGAGTCGAGCTGGGTGCAGCCAATCTGGTGACTGCGGTGGTATTGGGCTATCGTGGATTGGATACCTTGGGAGAGCTGGCTATTCTGTTTGCCTCGGCAACGGCTGTCGGTTTGGTGCTCTCCACCCAAAATGGAGAGAGTGACAAACAGGCTTCCGTTTTTCCAGATAAAATCTTTCTAGGAGAAATCTTTGAGTCAGCCAGCCGCCTGCTGATGCCGCTGCTCCTGCTGCTAGGGTTCTATATCATCATTCATGGTCACCTCACGCCGGGCGGGGGGTTTCAGGGCGGGGTGATCCTTGCGATTGCGCTCTTTCTGCCTGCACTGGCCCGCTCTGGAGAGATTCCACTTAACCATGCCACCATCCGTCTGGTTGAGGGGGGAGCAGGAACGCTATTTATTCTGATTGGGTTGATGGCGCTAATGCAGGGCGAAAGTTTTCTACAACCGCTGTTGCAGCCGGGGGAGATCGGAGCCCTGTTTTCGGCGGGTAGTCTGCCACTGCTCTATCTGGCAGTGGGGCTGAAGGTGGGGGCAGAGTTGGCTGCACTACTGGTTCATCTCTCGGGAGAGTCGGCATGATGGAGATGGTGCTCTATGCGGGGGCAGTGGGGTTGCTGGTGATCGGTATTGCTGGTCTAGTGCTCTCCCATCATCTGTTTCGACAGGTGTTGGCGCTGGTCATTGCAGAGGCAGGTGCTAATTTGCTACTGTTGTTGGCAGGGTACCGTTTCGGAGGAGAGGCACCGATCTGGAGTGAAGGCAGCTTCCCCAGTGTGATGGTAGACCCCGTTCCACAGGCGATGGTATTGACGGCAATTGTTATCGGGGTCGGTATTCAGGCCTTGGCGATTGCGCTGCTGATTCGTGTTCGGCAGCAGACTGGAACACTCGACCGCGAACAGGCAGTTATAGAGATGCGTGAAGCCTTAGACCAAGAGCTGGGTCGCTTCTCTACGGCTCCGAAACCGCGCTCTCAGTATGCCCCTAAAGGGGAACGTCCACTCTACCCTGTTGTAGAGGAGGGGCAAGATGCACGCTGAAAACTTAGCACTGTTGGTTGCATTGCCACTGTTGACAGCCTTCCTACTGCAACCACTCTCTCAGAAGTTTGCCGTGGGTTGGCTGGCCCCACTTACGGTGCTGGTTACACTGCTGTTGACGCTGCAACTGGGGGCGGGGGTGATGGAGCAGCCGATCTCCAGTGTGATGGGGGGCTTTGTGGTACCGATGGGGATCAACTTCTATCTAGATGGACTGGCTTGGCTCTTTTTGATCGCACTACAGTTGTCGTTACTGCTGCTCTGGCCCAGAGGAGAGCAGGGGCAGTCTGTGCGTGTTCAGGTGTTGATGCTGCTGTTAACGGCCTCCTCGATAGGGCTGCTACTTTCGGGGGACTTGTTTAATCTCTATGTCTTTTATGAGTTACTGGCTGTCGCGACCTTTGGACTGGTAGCTGCTGGAGAGAGTCGTGCTACGGCGATTATCAGTTTTCGTTATCTGCTGTTGAGTGGAGTCGGTTCGGTGTTGGCATTGACGGGTATTGCTCTGCTCTATAGTCATGCAGGCACGCTCAATTTAGGGCATCTTGCAGAGCTGGTTGCCTCTGGTGAGCTGGTGCTGCCGTTATCTGCATTTTTGCTGATGTTACTTGGGTTTGGTGTCAAGGCAGAGCTGTTTGCAGTCAATGGCTGGGTACCAGAGGTCTATGCAACGCTCTCCCCGCGACTCTCTGCACTACTGGCAGGGGTGGTCTCTAAGCTGGCGTTGATTGTGATTGTACGGCTGTTGGTGCTGCTGTTTCCAACCCCTGAGGCGAGCCAGGTACTGTTGCTGCTGGGTGTGCTGGGGGTGTTGAGTGGAGAGTTGGCAGCATGGCGTGCACAGGACCTGCGGCGTATGTTGGCCTACTCCTCGATGGGACAGCTGGGGGTGATCTTTATCGCTTTTTCACTCTCTGTAGAGGCAGGTCTGCTGGTGGGGATCATGCTTTCGCTACACCACCTGTTGGTGAAGCCGGGACTGTTTCTGCTGACGGAGCAGCGCTTTCAAGGTTGGAGTATGGTTCTCTTTATCCTGTTTGCGCTCTCCTTGGTGGGGGTTCCACCACTGCCTGGGTTCTGGGCTAAATTTGCGCTGTTGACGGGGTTGGTGAGTGCGGGAGGCTGGATCAATAGCACCGCACTGGTGGTGTTTCTGTTTGCTACGGTGGTGGAGGCCAGTTATCTGTTTCGAGTGGTGCAACACTATCATCAAGAGAGAGAAAGACACCAAGAGAGAGGAAGAGCAGCCGTTTCGGTTGTTGGGCAGGATAACAGCGGTGTATGGATTTCAACCCTGTTCGCTACGGGTCTGTTGCTTACGGCATGGCAGATTCAACCGATCTCTGACTACCTACAACAGTTGGCGGTACAGGCGGGAGATCGTCAGCAGTTGAGTGCTATCGTGGTTGGGGTAACGGAGGGGAGACCATGAACGTGAATGGAAACCTGTTGGATCTGCTCTGGCTGCTGGCACTACTCACTACATTGGCAACACTCTGGTCCAGTGAGAAAAGAGGGGGGTGGATACAGGCGCTCTTCTACCTGCTGCAGTTGCTGCTGGTTGGAGGCATGGTCGCCACGCTGGATGTAATGCCAGCGCACAGCGCATCACTTCAGCTCTCTCTCCAGTTTTTCGAGGTGGGGTATGAGATTGGCTGGGTGATGGATGGGCTGGGTCTCTACTTTGCATTGATTACCGTAGCCGCAGCCCTGTTCGCTGCGCTCTATATGGCAGGGGAGTGGGGAGAACGTTATCGGCAGCAGGGGGGCAACCTACGTCTGTTACAGTTTGCGCTGGGGTTGAATGTATTGACCATGCTGATTCTGCTCTCTAGTGGTGATCTGCTCTCTCTGTTTATCGGCTGGGAGCTGGCGAGCTGGTCGGCATTCCTGATGATGGCGTTGGCGGGTGGTGTAGCGCTACAGACGGCTACTCGCTATCTGATCTATGCGATGGTTGGTGCGATGATGATCTTTGCAGGAGTTGCTCTGATTGCAGTGGAGGCAGGGTCACTGCAGTTTGATGTGGTGAGTGTAGCAATGGATCGCTTCTCGCAGCAGCAGGTTATCCTGTTGTTACTGTTGTTTGTGGGGGGCTTTGGAATCAAGATGGGGTTGTTGCCCTTCCATCTCTGGCAGGCGCCCGCCTATGCAGAGACACCGGGGCCGGGTTCCGCCTTTCTCGGTGCAATCTCCTCCCGTCTGGGGCTGTTTGCGATTGTGTTGGTGCTGTTCAAGCTGGCGGGTGGTGTATGGCTGCTGTCCACCTTTGGAGGGCTCTCTTCTCAAACGCTGCTGGCCTGGGTTGCGGTGTTTACTATCATCTTCCCCACCTTTACCGCCATGCGTCAGAATGATGCACGTCAGCTGTTGGCGTGGCATGGGATTGGGCAGGGTGGTTATATGCTACTGGGGTTGGTGATGATGGATTCACTGGGTGTGGCGGGGGGGATGTTGCACATCTTTAACCATGCCACTTATCAGGCAGCACTATTCCTTGCGGTTACCGCAGTGATCCACCGTACCGGAACTTCAGACCTGAACCATTTGGGGGGGCTGGTAGTACGGATGCCGCTGACCTTTGTCACCATGTTAGTGGGGATTATTGGGCTGGCAGGGTTGCCGCCGATGAATGGTTTTGTCTCCAAGTGGCTGGTCTATCGTTCACTGCTGGAACAGGGTGAGGTGTTGCTGTTTGTTGGCGCGGTGATTGGAACACTGGGCACCGTACTTTCGGTTTATAAACTGCTACACAACACCTTCCTAGGTAGCCTGCGTCTGGAGCATGAAGCGGTGCGTGAGGTGCCTTGGAGTATGTTAACGCCGATGCTGCTGCTCTCTCTATTGATCTTTGTTACGGGTATTTTGCCGGGTATTCCACTGCAGTGGGTGGCAGAGGCGCTGGTTGCCGTTGGCTTGCCTGTGCCTCTATTTAATCTGGGAGGCGTGGTTGCAGATGGCGGTAGCCTAGATATGCGCATCGTTACCGGAGTGTTGTTTGCTGGGTTTGGTATTGCGGCGTTGATCTTCTATGGTGCAGGCAAGAGTCGGCGGGTACATCCGTTGGATAACTATGCGGGGGGGCACTTCCTCTATGCCAGCAACCGCTACCACTACAGTAACAACTTCTATGCGGGGCTGATGCACCTAATCAAGCCTTGGTATCGCGGTCTGTTTGAACGTACTGAGCGAGGTTCTATACGTATGTTTGAACTGTTGTCTGAGGGCATCAGTGGCCTGTATCTACAGGTTCAATCTGGGCGCTTGTTGCTGATGGTGGTTGTGTTACTACTCTGGTGGGGAGGTGGCTATGATGCTCTCTGAATTATTACTGGAGCTGGTGCTGATGCCGCTGGTTGCCTTTCTGGTGGGGTTGATGATGGTGTTGTGGATGCGTCGCCTAGGCGCACGTATACAACGCAGGGTTGGACCACCACTGCTGCAACCACTGTATGACGTAATTAAACTGTTTGGTAAAGAGACCCAGATTTCGCACGGTATTCTTCATGATATCGGTATTGTGATGGCGATGGGGGGATATATCGCAGCGGAGACCCTGCTGCCGGTACCGGGGATGGATGGTATTGCAGCCTATGGCGGAATTATCACCCTGACCTATTTGATGATGATCCCCTCTCTGGGGCTGGCGCTGGGGGTGGGGCAGTGTGCCAACCCCAATGGATCGATCGGTATCTCTCGTGCCTTGACCGCGATGCTGGCCTACGATATCCCCTTTGTGATTGTGGTGTTCGGTGTCGCCTATCATGCAGGTAGTGCCAACCTGATTGAGATTATCGATGCACAGCAGCAGGCGGGGGTTCGTGGTTGGGGTATTTTTGAGATGCCACTGCTGGCGATTGCGGGGTTGATTACCCTGCAAGGTTCACTTGGCAAGCAGCCGTTTGAGGTCTACGTTGCTCCTGCAGAGATCGCCACTGGACCGATGGTGGAGATGGGGGGCAAGTATCTCGGCGGGCTGTTCGTGATGCAGGCATTCCAGTTCTATACTACCGCCGTGCTTTATACGGCTCTATTCTTGGGTGGGGCTGAGAGCTGGACGGCACTGCTATTAAAAAGTTTTCTGGTGCTGACCATTCCGCTGAGTCTGGCTTACTTGTTTCCTCGTTATCGTATCGAGGATCTGGTGCGTCTACTGTGGAAATGGCCGGTGATGATTGGACTGTTGGGGGTGGCCTTTGTACTCTAAACATGGATCTTTGGTGTCGCGGGTATTCGATGAGTTGACTAACTTTGCGCGCGCCCGCTCGCTGTTTATTCTCCACTACTGTACCGGCTGCGGGGCGATTGAGCTGCCGCCGGTGATGACCTCGCGTTTTGATATGGAGCGGCTGGGTGTCTCTCCAATGGTAACGCCACGTCAGGCAGATATTCTACTGGTTACCGGATATGTCTCGATCAAAACCCTGAAGCGGGTGATGTTGACCTATGAGCAGATGGGGTCCCCCAAGTATGTGATTGGGATCTGCTCCTGTACGGTGAATGGGGGCATGTACTGGCAGAGTTACGCTACGGCGAAACGGTTGGATGAGTATATGCCGGTTGATCTCTATATTGCGGGGTGTATGCCTCGTCCAGAGGCGGTGATCAGTGGACTGCGTGAATTGATGAAAAAAATTGAGCAGGGGGAGGCCAATAGCTGGAAAGAGTACTACCGTAACTATGACTACTATCTGGGAAACCAGCAGCACCTGTTTGGTGATCAATGGCAGACCCCAGTCGATGTGATTGGTGAGGCGGAGCATTATGGGTTAGTGGGGGATGGGACCCGCGGGGAGCATACAGCGTTGTTGGAACAGGTGCAGCATCCATTGAAACCGTTGGAGATGCGGTTATGAGCAGGGCTAGGCGAGGTTTCTGGAGCATGTGTCTATGAATATGGATGCCTTTACCCCTTGGTTGGATGCACTTTGTGGCCGTATTGATGGGATGGTGGTTGCTTGCTCTGATTTGGCTCAGCGCCGTAGTCGTATTGACCTCCCCAGTGAGGAGTTGACCACACTGTTGGAGGCGGCCAAGGGAGAGATGGGCTTTGTCCACCTCTCTGCGATCTCTTGTGTGGATTGGATCGAAGAGGGCGAGTTTGAACTGGTCTACCACCTCTGGTCCTATGAGCAGAACCAGCTGCTGTCGATCCATATCCGTGTGGCGCGTGATCTGGGTCGCTTTCAGTCGGTCTATGACCTCTATCGCCCCGCAGGGTTCTTTGAGCGCGATATCCATGAGATGTATGGGCTCTACTTTGAGGGCGCACCCGATATGGAGAAGTTTATTCTCACAGAGTGGAATGGTCCGCCGCCGATGCGTAAAGATTTTGATAGTGAGGCCTTTGTGGGAGAGACCTTTGACTGGCAGCAGTACAACCCAGAGTGGCTACAGGAGATTGTTGCTGCAGGTGGTGGGGTTGTGGTGCCTCCAACGGAGCAGCGTTTTAGTCAACGCAAAAAGGTGGATGGGCCCGACTGGAGTGGTGACCACCCTCAGGCAAAACGGGGGCAGGAGTAAACGATGCGAGCCGAGAATTACCAGCAGATCAACCACCCTCCTAGCCACGCCTTTGAGCTGAATTTTGGTCCGAACCATCCCGGTATCGAGGGCAACTATGCGCTTCAGGTGCAGGTAGAGGGCGACACCGTAGTGCAAGCGCGTGCTGATGGAGGTTATCTCCATCGTGGCTTTGAGAAGCTGATGGAGCAGCGCCTGTGGATTCAGAATATTGCACTGGTCCCTCGGATCTGTGTGCCTGACCCCTCTCCGATGGAGGTCTGTTACTCGATGGCGGTGGAGCAGATCGCCGGAATTGAGGTGCCAGAACGGGCGCAGTGGATACGGGTGATGCAGCTCGAGCTGTCACGTATTGCTGCCCACCTCTTCACCTTTGGTGGTCATGCAGCGACCACGGGTATGTACAGTCCGATGTTTTGGGGGGTAGCAGACCGGGATCTGATTCTTGACCTGTTTGAGGAGTTCACTGGCGGGCGCATCTACAGTATCTACAATCTACCGGGTGGTGTGCGGCGTGAGCTGCCGGAGGGGTTTCTGCAGCGGGTCACTGACACCCTCGACTACATTGAGTCTCGTCTGCCTGACTATGATGATCTCTTCTTCAAGAATCGGGTCTTTATCAAGCGAGCCAAAGGGGTGGGGGTGACTGAGCAGGCGATGGCGCTGGAGTATGGGGTCACAGGTCCAAATCTACGTGCGGCTGGGTTGCCGTTTGATGTGCGCCGTGATGACCCCTATCTGGTGTATGAGCAGCTGGAGTTTGAGGTGCCGACGGAAGAGGCGGGGGATGCTTGGGCGCGTACCTTAGTGCGCCGATCAGAGTTGATTGAGAGTATTCGTATTGTGCGACAGGTTGTGGCGGCCTTGCCAGATATCGGTGGGCCACTGCGTACACCGATCCCTAACCCGCTGGCGTGGCGCGTACCTGCGGGTGAGAGCTATGCACGGGTAGAGTCCTCGAAAGGGGAGTTGGCCTACTATGTGGTCTCTGATGGTAGTGAGAAGCCATGGCGGGTGCACGTGCGTGGCCCCTCCTCGATGCATGCAGTGCAGGTGCTGGAGGAGCTGGTGAAGGGGGGGCGTATTGAGGATGTGGCGCAGACCATGTTCTCACTCGATGCCTGTCCACCAGAGGTGGATCGATGAGTGACTATAACGACGAAGGGAGCCTGTTACGTCCACTGCGTGCGTTGTCGTTCCTGGGTCGTCCAGCCGTAACCGAGCCGCTGGAACCGCGTCTAGCTGCCGAAGGATACCGTGGTTTTCATCTGAATGAACATGCGGAGTGTGTGGGCTGTAGCAGTTGCCAGAAGATTTGTGATAACGCTGCCATCACCATGGTTGAGGTACCTGAGCTACCCAATGATGAGGCAAAAGGAATCCGTAATCTACGCCCAGCAGTGGACTATGGGCGCTGCTGCTGGTGTGCGCTCTGTGTCGATATCTGTCCCACGGGATCGCTGAGTCTGTCGAAGGAGTATGTCCATACCTGCACTCAGGAGGAGATTGACAGCTACTTTATGCTCCCCAATGAGACTGGGATGCACGGTACCTTCTACGGTAAGGGGTGGCAGAAGACGGAAACCTCAGACCTGCTAGATCTGCAGCGTCAAGAGATGGGAGAGCGCCCTGCTGAGTTACGTGTGGACAATTTTGATGAGATTGTCGATGGTTTCACTCCTGAGCAGGCGATGGCAGAGGCATCACGATGTGTGCAGTGTGGAATGTGCCATGATGCCTGCCCCACGGGTATGGATGCACCTGAATATATCCGCTCGATCTATGAAGGTGACTTGGAACAGGCGGTGCGTTGGATTTACCAGAGCAACCCCTTCTCCCATGTCTGTGGAAGGGTCTGTACTCACCGCTGTGAGGATGCCTGCTCCATTGGGGTACGTGGCACACCGTTGGCGATTCGCTGGCTTAAGCGTTATGCGATGGATGGGGTGAGCCATCAGCGGATTCAGGAGATTACCCAAGAACAGAGAGCGGCTGAGTCCACAGGTCATACGGTTGCTGTGGTTGGAGCAGGCCCCGCAGGGCTGACCACAGCATGGGATTTGGCGCGAAAGGGGCATAAGGTTGTGGTCTATGAATCACGCCAACAGCCGGGAGGGATGCCGCGCTATGGCATCCCAGAGTATCGCCTTCCCTATGAGATGTTGGATCGGGATATTGAGACCATCACCGCAATGGGGGTGGAGATCCGTTGTGGTGAAGAGGTTGGTAAGCAGGTGACGATGGAGCAGCTGCAGCAGGAGTATGATGCCGTGGTGTTGGCTATTGGGCTTCACCTCGGGCGCTCCACCCGTATTCCAGGGTCAGACCACGCCCACGTCCGCTCTGCTGTTGAGCTACTGCGTCAAGTGACGGAAGAGGGGACGATTGAGGTGCCGGAAGAGGTGGTGGTGATCGGTGGTGGTAATGTAGCGATGGATATCGCACGTACCGTAGCGCGTCTGCAACGTCAGCAGTGGGGGGGGGTGAAAACGGTAGTAACCGCACTGGAGGCAGAGGAGAATTTTCTGGCTGATCCAGCAGAGATTCGAGAGGCGGCTGAAGAGGGGGTCACCATCTGCCCTTCACGTGGACCGCAGGAGTGTGTGGTAGAGGCGGGGCAGCTGCAATCTCTAAGGACCTGGGGGGTCTGCTCTATTTTTGATCAGCAGGGGCGCTTTGCTCCCCACTATGATGAGGGGGATGAGCAGTGCCACCCTGCTGGAATGGTGATTGAAGCGATTGGTCAGATGTCGAATGCGGATCAGCTGCTGGGAGATATGCTAACTGAACGGCTGGAGTGGGACCGAGGGCGGCTTCAGGTCTGTGAAAATGGACGAACCTCTGAGACGTGGCTATGGGCTGCCGGTGACTGTGTCAACGGCCCTGATGTGGTTCATGCCGTGGCGGATGGACATCGGGTGGCCACCAGTATTGATGAGGTATTACGGGGAGCCTTGAAGCATGCGTGAAGGAGATAGCGGAAAGAGTGAACGACTGCGCCATCTGCGCAGTCTGACTGAAATCATCGATGTGGCGATACAGTTTGAGCTGGCGGCAGCAGAGTTCTATCAACAGTTACAACCACAGGTGAGCAAGCCGCTGCGTTGGTTGGTGGAGTCGCTGGCAGAGGAGGAGAAGGATCATGCCGAGCGGTTGGGAAAGCTACGCTATCACCCTGACCTCTATCAAGAGATTCAACAGCAGATAGAGACACCGGTTACCAATCTCCGTTTTTCGGATGGGTTGCATACGCCGGATCCCAAACTGTTAAAGAGTGACCAAGATGTGTTGCAGTATGCGTTAAGCCGTGAGCGGCTGGCGATGGAGCAATATCGAGCGTTGGCTGAAGCGACAGAGCCAGGGGAGGTCAAAGAGCTGTTTCAGTGGTTGGCTGATGAAGAGATTGAGCACAAGAGTGAGCTGGAGAAGCGCTACTATGCGCTGGTACATAGAGGTGGAGGGGTGTAGCTACTGTAGCTACTCTGTTTTCGACGGCTCTTTGGCTGGCGCAGTATCACGTTCGTAAGCCCGTTTCTTAGGGCCATCGGGACGATTCTTGCTGTCGCTACTGAAGCGAAATCGGCCCGCTAATACACACCCCTTCATGCCGGGGTCGCACACCACCTCCGGCACCTTTTGACAGATGCCGTTGGCGTCATGTGGGCAGCCCCAACCCCCCATGGCTAGTTTTCGTTCTGAAAATATTTACGATAACGGCTAGGGCGCTTGCGATCCCGCATCTTGAAGTTCTCTGGCAGCAACCAGCTCTGGTCACCTACCTGCTCACCGATCTCAAACGGACTTGGCATAGATATGTTGGGTAGCTCCCAGCCACCGGGCATACGTGGTGCGTCAGCGAGGAAGTCCTCTGCCTCGTGGAATGCCTCATCGGGTGGATCTGAGAACTTACCAGAATCACCCCATGGTGCGCCTGGCTCCCAAGGCTTGTAGTGCCATGGGTTGCCAGTGCCGGGTACAGGCCAGAACTTCATCGGGCTCATATCAAAGTTTGAATCATTTCCCCAAGGTGGCTCCATACTGGGTGGATTGAATGAGGGGTTCATCGATGGTGCACGGTACCCGTTTGGGCCGTTAAATTGAGGGGGGGCATAACCCATCGGCGGGCCATAGGGGTTCATCCCTTGAGGTGCTCTATGTTGAGGTGCCCCATATTGAGGTGCTCCATAAGGGTTCATTCCGTAAGGCATCCCCTGAGGTGCCATACCATATGCGGGATAGCGTGGTTGCATCATCGGTGGTTGGTTCTGGTTCCACTGTGGTGCGGGTGCTCTGCGAGCCGGGGCCGCTGGGGCAGTCTGCGGCTGAGCCGATGTGGTTGCACCATTCTCGGCGGCAGATGCCGTAGAGACTGCAGCGATGGCGGTGACAAGGCCGCTTATGGCAACAGCAAGGTTTATTGCTTTCATCAAAGTCCCCAATTTCTGGTTAGGTGTAGTGATATCTTGGTATTCCAAAACAGATCACGTTAATATCCCACCACTATAACATGAAAAAACGCACAACACAATTCAATTGATTGTTTGAATAATGAAATTATCACCCCTTTTCTCATCCCTTCAAGAACAGCACTTCGAGGTTAAAACGTCGACCATCCCAGAGTGTGGTCAAGGGCTTTTCAGCAAGGTTTCAGTGGAGGCGGGAGAGACTATCGGCCCCTATCTGGGAGAGGTGATTACCGATGCACAGTCGGAGCGATCCCCCTATATTGATTCACACTATCTACTCTGGGTCTGTCGTGACTGCCTGATTGTGGGTGAGAACTACACCCGCTACATCAACCACTCCAGTGAACCTAACGCCCAGTTTGTGGTCTCAACCCGTTGGAAAAAGGCGCGGGTTGAGGCGCTGAGAACAATTCTTCCAAATGAGGAGATCTTCCTCGACTATGGTCCTGACTTCTGGGAAGCGGCCGAGGTGACCTGTGTAGATCAGCTCTGAAAATGGTGAGTGATGATTATTTGTGGACCACTTTAGTGACCGAGTAGATGCCCCCCTTGAGGAAGGCGTAGTTGCTGTAACCGTTCTTCTCTAGAGAGTACTGTAACCAGCGGACCTGTTTTCCAGTGGCATCAAAAATGAGTAACTGCTTTCCACGATATTTGCGTTGATTGAGCTGGCGTTTGATCAGGTCTAGCCCCAACTTCAGGTTGTGGCCCTTTGCCAACGCTGGCATATCAGGCAATGTATTCTTGGTGCCATCACTGTTGGTGCGTTGAGCGGCATCACGGATATCAATCACGATTGTTTTGGGGGCAGTGGCTCGTTGCTTAAAGGTCTCATAATCCACCATGTGCTGGTTGAGTTTGGTTTTTGAGATTAACTGAGAGGGAACAACGGGTGAACTGCCCAATAGCGTGGAGTGCTCAGGGTTGGCCTTGGCCCACTCAAAAACCCCAGCATCATAGGCATGGGCTTGGGTATAGCCTGCTTTGGTTGCTGCGGCAGCAGCTCGGTAGCTCTTCGAGCAGGTTGTTCCATTGCAGTAGAAGGCGATTTTATGGTTTTTGCTCTTTGCCTCTTTACTCAGCAGTTTCTGAAAGCTTTTACTGGAGATGGGGACACGAACCGCTTTCTGGATGTGAATGGTGTCAAACTCAAAGCGTGAACGTGCATCTACAATGATGAAGTGATCATATTGGGCGCGTAGCTTATCGGTACTGATGGTTGCAACATCTGGGAATTTTTCACGTAGTGGAAAGGGGGTGCCGGCTTGGGCTAAGCTTGAGAAGAGTAGAGAGAGGGTGCAGAGCCAGAGGGGGTAATGTTGTGGGTTGGTTTTCATTAGGTATGTTCCTCTAAATAGATCAATATAGCCAAATGTAGCTCAATTCAATGATATTCGTATTTTGCACCATAGACACTCATAGTAGACAGTATTAGAGAGCTTATCAGAGAAGTCAAATACGATCAGAAGGGAATCATAAAAACTCCGTTTTTATGACAAAAGCTGATTTATAAATTGACCTTGATCAGTTCATGAGATCTGCTGAGGTGGCTTGTGTACAGTACTATACTGTGCAACTATAGGCTTGATTGCGTTGTAAATTGCCCCTTAAGTAGAGCGAAAGATAAGATGAAGAAAAATCTCCCTGTCACCCAAAAGAACATTCAAATCCCTGAAAATAAAATACTTGTGAGTCATACAGACTTGAAAGGGACGATTACCTATGCAAATCGTCCTCTGAGTGAGGTGAGTGGGTATAGTAACAGTGAGTTGCTCGGCAGAAACCAAAATATCGTGCGCCACCCAGATGTACCCCCCGCTTTTTTTGAGGATCTATGGAACACTATTCAGCAGGGGAAACCGTGGAGTGGGCCGGTCAAGAATCGAGCCAAAAATGGTGACCACTATTGGGTGATTGCCAATGTGGCCCCTATCTATCAAGATGGAGAGGTTTCTGGTTATATCTCTGTACGCCAATCAGCAACGGCTGAGCAGATTGCGTTGGGTGAACAGCTCTATCAGCAGGTTGAATCAGGAGAGACAACGCTTGAGGCGGGTAACGGCTATACCGGCTTAAGCGGTAAGTTTGGGCGGCTTAACCCCTTGCCCCGTTTGGGAGTACGTAACAAATTAATGCTACTGTTTGCGCTGTTATCACTGTTGCCACTGCTTCTGTTTGGGGGAGTGGTCAATGATAAGGCAAGAGATGCATTAGAGTCGCAGGTGCTGGCTAAGTTGGAGTCGGTAGCAGCCAATAAACGTGCGGCTGTTGAGCGCTATTTTACGGAAATTCATGACCAAGCCCACACTTTTGCAGAGGACCGCATGGTGGTTGAAGCTATGCTGCAGTTTCGTGAGCTATTTGCTACCTATCGGGATGAGGCAGACCTAGATGATGCTGCAATAGAGACGATGCGAGGCTCAGTAGCTGAGTACTATCAGCAGCAGTTCAAACCACAGTACCAGCAGCAAAACGGGGGGAAGGATGCTGATATCACTGCAATGTTGGCCAATTTAGATGAGGAGTCGATTGCGCTGCAGTACAACTATATCAGCGCTAATGCTCACTCTCTGGGGGAGAAGCATAAGCTGGATGTGGCAGATGATGACACGATCTACTCTCAGGTGCATGAGATCTACCATCCGGTGATTCGTGACTATCTGGAGACATTTGGCTATTACGATATCTTTTTGGTTGAGCCAGAGAGCGGAGATATCATCTATTCGGTCTTCAAAGAGCTGGATTTCTCAACCTCATTGATTGATGGCCCCTATGCCAAGAGCGGCTTGGGTGAGGTATTCCAGAAAGCCAATGGATTGAAAAGGGGAGAGATTGCATTTGTTGACTTTAAACAGTATCTCCCCTCCTATGATGCACCCGCCAGCTTTATTGGGACTCCTATATTTGATGGTGAAGAGAAGGTCGGTGTGTTGATCTTTCAAATGCCGCTTGACAGAATTAGTGAGGTGATGAGTGAGCGCTCTGGTTTGGGTGAGAGTGGAGAGTCTTATCTGGTGGGTAAGGATCATCTGATGCGTTCAGATGCTTATTTAGATCCAAACCATAGCGTGGTGAATTCGTTCCGTAATCCAGAGCAGGGAGGGTTGATGAATCCAGCGATCCATGAGGCGCTGATGGGGAATAGTGGGGTGATGACGGTAACGGACTATCGCGATCAGCCAGTACTCTCCGCTTATGCTCCGGTAAAAATTGCGGAAGGTGTAGTGTGGGGGATGGAGGCGAAGATTGATGTTGAAGAGGCCTTTATTGAAGTGGATGAGCTGGTTACCCTGCTGCTTTGGTTGGGTGGTCTCATTGTGTTGGTGGTTGTGGTTGCCAGTGGGGTCGCTTCTCACCGGATTGCCTGCTCCATGCGTGATGTAGTTGCACTGCTCTCCAAAATGCGTGAAGGCAAACTGGATAACTCCATTGCGATCAAAGGGGACGATGAGGTTCAACAGATGCGAGCGGCATTGCAGATTACCCAAGTCAAATTGGGAGCCGATATGGACCATATTAAGACGCAAGCTGGTGATGCGATGCGGGTCCAAGTTGCGCTGGATAATGTAAGTACCAATGTGATGGTTGCAGATGTGGAGCGGAATATCATCTACCTGAACCGCTCTGTCGATCAGATGCTGCGGCGTAATGAGGCAGAACTTCAGAAGGTGCTCCCCCATTTCAAGGCGGAGGGTTTGCTGGGTACAAATATGGATATCTTCCATGCAAATCCAGAACACCAAGCCAAGCTGCTAGCCTCATTGACTGAATTGCATGTGGCAAACATTAAGGTGGGGCCACTGAGCTTTACCCTGAAAGCCAGCCCAGTTATTGATGAGAGTGGAATGCGTTTGGGCACCGCTGTAGAGTGGAATGACATTACTGAAGAGGTTAATGCGCAACAGCAGTTGGAGGCGTTAGTCAGTAGAGCAGCAGAAGGTGAGCTAGACCAGCGACTGGATACGGCTCACTTTGAGGGCTTTATCAAGACCTTGGGCGATCGCATCAACCAGATGATGGAGGCGGTCGATGCTCCGGTACGTGAGGTGGTCAGTGTTGTCAGCCAGCAGGCGCAAGGGGATCTGACCCAGCTTATGAAAGGAAGCTACCAAGGACAGTTCAAGGTGCTGCAGGATAATATCAATGAGATGAGCAGTAGCTTGAAGAGTGTGATTGGTGAGGTGATGCAGGGCTCAGACAATATCTCTCTGGGGGCCTCACAGATCTCCCAAGGTAGTGCCGATCTCAGCCAACGTACGCAACAGCAGGCCGCCTCGGTAGAGGAGACCGCTGCCAGTATGGAAGAGATGACGGCTACAGTGGAGCAAAATAGCACCAACTCGGAGAAGGCGAATACGCTATCGATGCAAGCGAGAGATGTGGCTGAACGCGGTAGTGACGTGATGCAGGGTGCGGTAGCCTCGATGCAAGAGATGCATGAGGCGAGTGCAAAGATTGCGGATATTATCTCAACCATTGATGGTATTGCCTTCCAGACTAACTTGTTGGCGCTGAATGCGGCCGTTGAAGCGGCACGCGCGGGTGATCATGGTCGAGGTTTTGCGGTGGTTGCAGGTGAGGTCAGAAGCTTGGCTCAACGTAGTGCAGAGGCTGCCAAAGAGATCAAGGGGTTAATTGAGGATAGTATCGGCAAGATTGAACAGGGTACGACGCAAGTGAACCATGCGGGAGAGAATTTGGATGAAATTGTTAAGTCTGTTCAGCAGGTGAGTGGTATTGTAGGCGAGATCACGGCTGCCAGTATGGAGCAGAGTGAAGGGATCGGCCAAGTGAATCGGGCGGTGAGTGAACTAGATAATGCAACGCAACAAAATGCTGCGCTGGTGGAAGAGACGGCAGCAGCCAGTGAAAACATGAATGATCAAGCAGTAGCGTTGCGGGATCGGGTCAAATATTTCAAGGTATCATGAAAATAAAATCATGAATAATCGTATTCTTGTCATTGATGATGACGCACAGGTCATTGAAACCTATCGTGAAATTTTGGTTCCGATGGTCGATGAGATTGATGAACTCGCTACTCAGATCGGATTGCCGGTACTGGAAGATGAAAATCAACGCCAATTTGAATTTGAGTTGATGAGCGCAACGCAAGGTGAGGAGGGGGTGGAGTTCGCCCGTATGGCGGTTGAGATGAAGCGCCCCTTTGCTGTAGCGATGATTGATATGCGTATGCCTCCGGGCATGGATGGGCTACAGACAGCAACAGAACTACGTAAGCTAGATGACCGTATTCTGATTGTGATTGTGACAGCCTATACGGATCGTAGTATTGAAGAGATCCAGAAGGTGCTCAACCATGATGCTATTCTGGTCTATAAGCCATTTACTGGGGAAGAGATTTTCCAGATGGCGCGTACGCTCTGTATTAGCTGGAATGATCGAGAAGAGAAGCAAGAGGCCTATCGAGAGATAGAGCGTCTAGCAACCTACCCTGAAGAGAACCCTTCACCGATTCTCCGCTTTAGTGCTGAGGGTGAACTGCTCTACTGTAACCCCCACAGTGAGGGGTTGCTGAAGATGATGGAGGTTGCTGAAGTCGGTGAACAGTTAAAAGGCGCATGGTTGAAGAGGATACGTCTGGTTTACCAAGGGGGGCAGGCGCTCTACGTGGAGGTGGCTGGTAAGAGTATCTTCTACCAGCTGACGTTGGCACCGATCTCTGATCGGGGGTACATCAACTGCTATGCGCAGGATATTACACGGCGCTATCTGCTGAATCGACAGCTGACCTATCAGGCGCGTCACGACTCATTGACTGGATTAATTAATCGGGGGGAGTTTGTACGCAAGCTTAATCTACTGTTGCGCCGTGTTCAGAAGCAGGGTGGAGAGCATGCCGTACTCTATCTAGACTTGGATCGCTTTAAAGAGGTGAATGATAGTGCCGGTCATGTTGCGGGTGATCGAATCTTGTGTGACCTCTCTAGTGTGTTATTGAACGAGGTGAAAGATGGCGATGTGCTCGCCCGTATTGGCGGTGATGAGTTCAGTATGGTGGTCTACGAAGTGACTGTTGAACAGGCTAGAGCAGTTGCGTTGCGTATCTGCTCTGCTGTAGCGAAACAGAACTTCCCTTGGAAGGGGCGGGATTTTCAGTTGGGGGTGAGTGTGGGTATCACCATGATCCATTCTGATAACCTGACGGATGCCAATGATGTTATCAATCGCGCAGATCAGGCCTGTTTTGCTGCCAAGGCTTTAGAGAATGAGCAGGAACGGGCTTATGTATACCACCTTGATCGGCCGATTGATGATCAGAAAAATGAAGCGTTGGAGTTGGCTAATGAGGTACGTCATGCGATAGAGAATGGAATGTTCCGCCTCTATCTGCAGCCTATCCAGAGACAAGACTCAGGTGCTGATAGGGTGGAACGTAACACAGCTTGTTATGAAGTGTTGTTACGGATGGAGAGCCGTGATGGGCGTGTGGTTGCACCTGCAGAGTTTATTCCCAGTAGTGAGCAGTTTGACCTGATGCCGATACTGGATCGTTGGGTGATTGAACAGGTGTTTAACAAAATCGCCTCTCTGCAAGGGGAAGCGCGAAGGGCTATCTACACCATCAACCTTTCTGGTATGAGCCTGATTGGAGAGGGGATTGAGCTGTTTATCCATGATCAGTTGGTACGTACCCAGATTGATCCTGCACAGTTGATTTTTGAACTTGATGAATCAGTGGCTTATCGGCAGATGACCATGGTGCAGCAGTTTATTGATCTCATGCATAAAGAGGGGATACGGGTTGCGATTGATGACTATGGCAGCGTAGCCTCCTCCTTCACCAGTTTGCAAAAACTGCCTGTCGATATGGTTAAGATTGATGGCAAGCTGATTCGTGGTGTGATTCATAACCCGGTAGAGCAGTCAATTGTTGAATCTATGTTACGCGTGAGTACGGTGCTGGGCGTTGAATGTGTTGCGGTCTCTGTGGAAAACAGTGAAACCGTGACTGCATTGAAACAGATGGGGATGCCTTGGCTGCAGGGGTTTTTTATTGGGAAACCAGAGCCTTGGGCCTGATTTAACGGTATACTTTACCCTTTGGTTTTGACCTCCCCTAACAGCAACAGAGCAGAATAGAGTATGAGTCTGACACTACAGCAGGCAGCAGAGAAAATTGAGGCATTGGAACAGAACAATGCAGCGCTCAAGGAGCGCTTGCAGCTGTTTGAACAGGAAGGGAGCGAGGAGGATGGCTCTACAGTTCATGACCACCTTGGCATGTTGCGGCAGCAGTTAGATGAGGTGCAGCAGCGTGAAGAGGAGTACAAGCTGCTCAACCAGTCACTGCAAGAGGCCAATTACTACACCAAAAGTATTCTCGACTCGATTACGGAGGCGCTGTTTATCACCAGTAGTGAAGGATTTATCGAGCAGGTAAATCCAGCTGCAGCACGCCTACTCGGTTACGAAGAGGGGGCCATGGTCAACAAGAGTATTGCGGAGCTGTTTGTGGAGGAGGAAGAGGAGGGGGATGATCTCTTCTTCTCGGTAGACAGTCCACTGGATCAACTTATTCGAACCGGTAAAGTGGAGAAGATTGAACAGTTGATGATCAGCGCCAATGGTACAGAGATACCGGTAATGATCTCAGGTGAGGTGGCGCAACCCTCGGAACATGACCGTTATATTGTGGCTGTACAGGATATGCGTGAACGTAAGCGTATGGAGGAGGAGGCACAGTACAACGCCTTCCAGTCTGGTGTTGCAGAGATGAGTACAACCATTCTGCACAATATCGGCAATGCAGTGACCGGTCTTTATGGCAGCTCTACCCGCATCATCAAGCAGGGAGAGAATGTTCGCAAGGTGTCGGCAATGTTAAGAGACTCCGGAAAAAAGGTGGCCCCAGAGATTATCAGTTTGACTGAGCAGCAGGCCGACTCAGGCGTAGAGGTTAAGCTGTTACAGAACATCCCCACGCTGTTGGACCGCTCTGGAGATCTGTTGGATAAAATGATTGTCGAGGAGATCTTTCCCAGTGCAGAAGCGATTGAAGAGGGGGTTAACCACATCTCTGAAATCATCCGTATTCAGAAGAGTTCCGCGGCAATGACACACACCAATATTACTTTCCGTCTGAGTGAGTTGATGGAGAATATCATGGTGATGCAGCAGGAGGTGATGGATAAACATGGGCTTGATATTGTTGCCCACTTGGATCAGGTTCCAGGAAAGCTTCATCTGCCTCGTAATCAATTGATTCAGCTGCTGTTGAATCTTCTGAAAAATAGTCGTGAGGCGATTTCAGAGCGGATGCGCAAGGGTGGAGAGGTTAGGGGACGGATAGACATTACTGCGTCTAAGTTGGATGCAGAGCAGTTTCAACTCTGTGTTACCGACAATGGGTGTGGCATCCCTCCCGATAATGTCGGCAAGCTGTTTAACCATGGTTTTACCACTAAAGTAGAGGGGAGTGGCTTCGGTTTACACTCAGCAGCCAACTTCATCAATAAGTTGGGCGGCAAGATGACGGTAGAGAGTGATGGTGTCGATTGTGGTTCCAATATCTGTTTTCGCTTACCCTATCGCATTGACTAGAGATTTTTAATGAGCTCAAACACCTCGATGAGGAATAACCGCGTATTGGTGGTTGATGATGAGCGGAATATTCTTGATATCTATCTCGATTTTCTGGCGCCCAGTGATGATGGTCTGGAAGAGCTTAACGTCTTGATGGGGGGGGGGGCTTCTGCATCGCAAGATGAGGCGGAGTTTGTGGTGACCACGGCTCAGCAAGGGAGAGAGGCGCTGGAGTGTGTTAAGCAGGCAGCTGAAGTTGGTATGCCATATGCGGTGGCCTTTGTTGATGTACGTATGCCTCCCGGCTGGGATGGGTTAGAGACGGCTCAGCGGATTCGTGAGATTGATGATCATATCCATATTGTCTTTGTTACCGCCTACTCGGACCGGAGTGTTGATGAGATGCAGGCGGCCCTGAATAAAAATACACTGCTGACATCAAAGCCCTTCTCTGGGGATGAGATTAAGCAGCTGGCGCGTACCCTCTGTATCAGCTGGAATCGTGAACTACAGTTGATAGAGACAGAGGATAAGTTGCTCTATCTGACCCGTCAGCTCGAATACCAGGCCAATCATGATGCCTTGACTGGGTTAACCAATCGCCGTGCCTTTTTCCGAGCGGTGGACCTTCTGTTAGAAGAGGTGCCTAATAGTGACGAGTCTCATGCCTTACTCTATCTGGATCTAGATCAATTTAAGGTGGTTAATGATACCTGTGGGCATTTTGCGGGTGATGAGCTGTTGCAGGAGCTGGCCAGCTTGCTGGAGTCGATAATGGGGGAGCGTGACCTGCTGGCGCGTCTTGGTGGGGATGAGTTCGGGGTCTTGGCAGAGGGAAGAGACAAACACTCTGTGGAAATGTTCGCCTCTGCAATTCAGCAGGTAATCAATAACTACAGTTTCTACTTTGATGAGATGGAATTTACCATCGGTGTAAGTATAGGAGTCGTTGGATTCCATGCCAAACAACTCTATAGCCGACATGAGCTGATTAAGTATGCCGATCTGGCTTGTTACGAGTCAAAGGATCGAGGGCGCAATCAGGTCTTCTTCTATACAGAAGGGGATGATGCGGCGGAGCAGCGGATCAACGAGATGAGTGTGGTAGGGATGGTGAGTCGGGCCTTTCAGGACGAGCGTTTCCGTCTCTACGTGCAGCCAATTGTACCGTTGACAGGGGTGGAGCAAGAGCAGAATCATCAGCGTGTTGAACACTATGAGGTGCTGATTCGCATGCTGGCCCCAGATGGTGAAATCATTCCTCCCGATGTCTTTATTCCTGCCAGTGAACGCTATGGGTTGATGCGGCAGATGGATCGCTGGGTGTTATCCAAGACCTTTGAGACGCTGCAGCGCAGACGGGAACTGCAGCTGGATAAGGTGCCAGTGATGTTGGGGGTCAACCTATCTGGAGCCTCAATCATTGAAGAAGATCTCTATGAGTTTGTCTATGAGCAGATGAAGAAGTACCAACTGGACCCCGACAGTGTCTATTTTGAAGTGACAGAGACCGCTGCGATCCATCAGTTGAAAAAGGCAGAAAATTTTATTCGAGAGATGAAGGGGCTTGGCTTCCGTTTTGCGTTGGATGACTTTGGCTCGGGGATGTCCTCTTTCTCTTATCTTAAATCACTGCCTGTCGATTACTTAAAGATTGATGGTCAGTTTGTTGTCGGTTTGGTTGAGAATAAGATTGATCGGGCAATGGTGAAGGCGATGCAGAGTGTCTCTATGGTGATGGGCATGGAGTCAATTGCAGAGTGTGTCGAGAATGAACATGTGGTTGCGGACCTGAAGAAAATTGGGGTCAACTATGCACAAGGGTACTTCTTTGACGAGCCTAAACCGATTGAAGAGGTTTTTGCTCTCCCGCCTTACCCCTCTTCGCCTGATCAGAACGGCTGAGCAGACGATAGGGCGGCAACTTAGGTGGTTCGGCCTCGCATCTGTACCGCTGAAGCCACTCTGTTGATTGAGATCATAAATGCTGCAGTTCGGTAAGAGAGCTCTTTTTTAGAGTGGGCGAGTGCAGACATCTCATAAAAACTATCGACCAGCTTCTTCTCCATCTTGGTGCTGATCTCCTCCTCCTCCCAGTAGTGACGTTGTAGGTTCTGCACCCACTCATAGTAGGAGACAATTACACCGCCAGCATTGGCAAGAATGTCGGGGATGACGGGAATGTTTTTGCGCCACAGCACCTCATCGGCTGTTGGTGTGGTAGGTCCATTGGCCCCTTCAATTACCATTTTGCAGTTGAGGCACTCAGCGTTCATTTTATGGATCACACCACCGAGTGCGGCGGGAATCAGAAAGTCACACTCCAAGCAGAGCAGAGAATCATTATCGATCGGTTCAGCCAGTGAGGAGTTATGGATTGAGCCACTGTTTTTAAGGTGTAGCTGTAGCTCGGGGATATCGATCCCGTTGGGGTTGAAGATACCACCGCTGGCATCACTCACGGCAATAATGCGACAGCCATAGCTGTGAAGTGTTCGAGCAGCCCAGCTGCCGACATTGCCGTAGCCCTGAATGACCACTGAGGCACCCTCTAGTGGGATGTTGCGGCACTTTGCGGCCTCCCTGAGGGCAATAGAGACACCGACACCTGTGGCCTCCTCTCTCCCTTTGGATCCACCTAGGCTGATCGGTTTACCGGTAACAATACCAGGACTGTAGCCGTGGGTCTGGCTGTACTCATCCATGATCCATGCCATGATCTGAGCATTGGTATTCATGTCCGGGGCTGGGATGTCGGTGTGCACACCAATAATAGGGCTGATGGCTCGAACAAAAGTACGTGTGAGTTGTTCCAGTTCACGAGAGGTGAGTTCTGTAGGATCTATGTGTATGCCCCCTTTGGCTCCACCGAAGGGGATGTTGACTAAGGCAGTTTTAAAAGTCATCAAGGCAGAGAGGGCACGAACCTCATCAATGTCAACCTGAGGATGAAAGCGTAACCCCCCTTTACAGGGACCACGAGCATCATTGTGTTGAATGCGATAACCGCGAAAAACTTTTAAAGAACCATCCTCTCGAATCAGTGGTAGCTCTACGCTCAATTCACGGTCGGGGTACTTGAGTAGTGCAGCTAGATTCTCATCCAGTCCCAGTTCTGTTGCGGCTCGATCAAACTGATCGCAGTAGGCCTTGAAGTTGTTAATCTCCATCTTCACTCTTCTCCGCAGTAGTTGGGCTTCTAAGATACTAGCATGTATCTCCTCTCTCTCTTATCTACTATTTTTTGTTGGTTTTTTTCTTGGGGGTAAAGAGCATGCAGGGGCGCCCATCTGCTTGCTGTACCTCCAGAGAGGGGATTTGTGGTGTTTTGATTCCATAGGCACGGCAGCCCCGTGGAAAATTCTGATCCCAAGTGACAAAGAAGTGATGGCAATCGAAGCAATTTGGATTTTTTGGCTTCATTAGTAGTTTATCCAGATCTGATGGAGTTGAGATAGATTACTGCTCTGTTATTCTACTGGAATGGTGGTTATAGAATCCACTAGACAAGTGCATTGATTATGGCTGGAGAAGAGGGCAGATACCCTTGCTGGTGCTGCTCTCTTGATCAAAAGCTAAGAAATGTGTTGTATTAGAAAAATTACAGGGGAAGATTATGAGTATGGCCGTTGGTGGGATGTCCTACAGTGGATTCAGAAGAGTAGGCGTTTGAGCTTCAAACACAGGCTATCTATCGGCTTTACCGTAATGCTACTCCTGCTACTGGTGCAGGGGGTATTTTCGGGATGGTTATTTAGAGAGAGTCGTGACCTGGGGGAGCTGGTTAAAAGGGAGGAGCTACCACTGGTACTGGAGACGATGGCACTGCGTCAACAGTTGCATCAGGTGCATGGAGCGTTACAGGGGTGGATCTTGACGCAAGATGCAACGTTTAAGTCGGAGTACCACTTCTTATGGGAGAGCATTCGAGGTAATGCAACGTTAACTCAAGACTCTAGATTGAAGCAGCAGACTGCTGCGCTACAGAACTTGCAAGATGAGGTTGTGTTGTTGGCTCATACCCTAGAGAGTCAGCCGGCGGCACGCCTGATGACACAAAAAATAGAGCCAGCGGTTGATGAGATTCAAGCTGTAATACAGCGTTTGCTGTTTCTAGAGCGTGACCGCAATGCTCAACAAGATAATTTGCTTCAGCTTAAGCAGAGTAAAATCCTACTCTATACCCTGTCCAACTTTCAGCACTCTTTTTCAGAGGTGTACGCAGAGCTGAATGCCGTATTGATTAGTGGGAAAGGGGATGGGTTGGATTACTTGGGTAACTACTGGGGTGAGAATGAGGCGGCATGGCAGGGGTTGGAGCGCTCTAATTTAATGCCGGAACAGCAGGAGCAGATGGAACGGATTCGCACGCTAAGAGGACAGTTTTTGCTGGATGCAAAAGAGATGGTGCAGTTGCGTGGTAGTGAACAGTGGAACCTTGCCTCTTGGAAGGTGAAGAGTGAAGTGGCCCCGATGTTGGCGATGGTGATTGAGTCCGTGAACCAGCTGGTTGTTCAAAGAACAGAACATATGAACCGTGGCTTCACCCAGCAGTCAGAGGTGATGAATAAGGGCAGCCGAATGGTCTGGATCTTTCTTGCCATTGCATTTCTGGTGATGTCGATTACGGCGCGTGCGGTAGCACAAGGGGTGCGTAAACCGATTCAACAGGTGCAACGTGTTTTTCAGGATATTCATGATAAGAACTACCATACTCCCATTGAGATAGAGAGTGAGGATGAGATGGGCATGCTGCTGGAGTCCTTGAAGGGGATGCGTCAGCAGCTGCTGGATGCAGAGATGGAGGAGCAGGCCCACCGAAGCGCACTGCAGAATCAAAAATTTGCATTGGATCAAGCGGCGATTGTCAGTGCAACAGACCTAGACGGCACAATCAGCTATGTGAATCAACAGATGCTGGAGCTGACCGGTTATAAGGAGGAGGAGCTATTGGGGCAAAACCACAGAATATTGCGCTCGGATGTTCATGATGTCGATTTTTATGAGAATATGTGGAAGACCATTGTTGCGGGTCTGGTGTGGCGGGGGGAGATCTGCAACTTGACCAAAACAGGGGGCAAAGTGTGGCTGGAAACGGTCATTGTGCCTTTTCTGGGAGAGGATCTCATACCGGTGCACTACATGGCGATTCGTTATGACATTACCTTGATTAAGGAGTCAGAGCAGCGTATTCGTGAAGAGCAGGAGCGTACGGTCTGCGCGAATCAAGAGCTACAGGAGTCGATGGAAGAGCTGCAAGAGACACAGCAACAGTTGGTTGAGTCTGAGAAGATGGCAGCCTTGGGTGGGCTGGTGGCAGGGGTGGCGCATGAGGTGAATACACCGCTGGGTATTAGTGTAACTGCGGCTTCCTACCTGAAAGATCAGACGAATGTGATCGTGCAGCACTATAGAGACCAGAAGATGAAACGCTCTGAGTTGGAGCGTTATATGGCCCAAGCTGAAGAGTCATCCACTATTGTGCTGGAGAACTTGATGCGAGCCAGTGCGTTGGTGAAAAGCTTTAAACAAGTTGCTGTTGATCAGTCCAGTGAGGAGTTGCGTCTATTCTTGGTGGTTGAGTATCTGGAGGATATTCTGCGTAGTCTTCGTCCCAAGCTGAAGCAGCTGCCTCATCAAGTGATGATTACCGGTGACCCAGAGATTGAGATGGTAGGGGATCCGGGAGTGTTGGCTCAGGTGATTACCAATTTGGTGATGAATGCAGTGATCCATGGGTTGGATGATGCGGTAGCAGGGGAGATCAAAATGGATGTCCATGAGCAGGACGAGAGTGTAGTGATCCAGTTCAAGGATAACGGCAAAGGGGCTCCGCCCAGTGTCGTGGATAATATCTTTGAGCCCTTCTTTACGACTCGACGGGGGGCTGGTGGTAGCGGTTTGGGGATGCATCTGGTCTATAATTTATTGAGCCAAAAAATGGGTGGAACGATCCACTGTAGTAGTGAAATTGGAAAAGGGATGCTCTTTACGCTTACACTGCCTAAACACCCCTCAAATACCCCCTCTATGGATACTTCGGACTCTTCTGATCTGTTGGAAGAGCAGGTCTAAGAGGTCTCTTACTGTTGGCACAGGATATGCATATTTCTTTGTAGTTAAAAATTAAACAGGAGAAGTTGCGATGATGAGTCAAATGAGAGAGAACCTACTGGATGCCATTGGTACCACCTATCAACAGCTGTCTAGTGCAATGGAGCGTGGCGAAGCGGTACATGCACGCAGTGCACTATCGAAGATTAAGCTATTGAAAGAGAAGCTGGTATCTGCGCGTGAAGAGGAGAAAAATCGCTACCTACATGCAAGCAACTCTGAACAGAGCTGTCTGTTATGTAAAGATGAAGATGATCACTCTGTGGTAGTTCAGGCATGGAATAGCTGCGAAGGGTGTGAAGTGACCCGTTTTCGCTCTATGGAGGCTGCTAAGCAGGCGCTACAGAGTGGTGGCTATGTCTCTATGTCAATGATTTGACAGCATCCTGTTGTTCGGTTGCCTTACCAGAGCTGTAGCGCCTCATCGCGCAGCTCATCTACGCTTTTTCCTGTCACGGACTCAATGCCAGAGTGGGGCTGAAACCCTTTGCGGAAGGTGAGTAGTCGCTTGTTTTTCTGTTGTGCTGAGGCCCCTTTTCCTGTTGCGGGGTCAATGTAGCGTGTTGCCATCCCCGCTGGGCGCGTTGGTCTCTTAACCGCTACTGTTTTCAGTGCACCCTCCATAAAACGGATCCACATCGGTAGAGCGGTGTGCCCACCAGATTCACCTTTCCCCAGTGGGTAAGGTTGGTCGTAACCAATCCAGCTAACAGCGACCAGATCGGGGTGGTAACCGGCAAACCAAGTATCCACAGCGCGGTTTGAGGTGCCAGTTTTGCCGCCAATATCCGTTCTTTTGAGTTTTTTTGCCGCTTGTGCGGTGCCACGTTGAATCACCTTCTTTAGCATCTGATCGATCAGGTAGTGTACTTGTCTATTCAGTACCCGACTCTTTTTCCCTTTTTTGCAGAGCGTGCAGTTGCTCAGCGACCCCCCTTCGATTTTTTCAATCAGATAGGGTTTTATCCGTTTGCCCCCATTGGCGAAGGGAATATAGGCGGAGGCTACCTCAAGGGGGGAGGCGGGGAGTGAACCGACGGCAAGGGTGAGGTCCTGATGCTGTTTGATCCGACTTTTTGGAAGCCCCAGTTTGTTGAGGTGGCGGAGTACCGGTTTGAATCCAACTTGTTGAAGCAGTCGAATAGAGGCTAGGTTTCTGGAGTAGATCAGCCCATCCTCCAGTAGCGTGGGGCCGTGAAAGCGGTGTCCTGAATTTTCTGGCTTCCAGGGGGGGAAGTCGAGAGAGCCTTTAAATACCAGCGGAGCATCATTCAGCAGAGTCGCAGCGGTTTTCCCTTGGTGCAGGGCCGTGCTATAAATTAATGGTTTAATGGTTGAGCCCATCTGTCGCATCGATTGAGTGACCCGGTTGAAGGGGGTTTTATTAAAGTCGGTTCCACCACTGAGTGCAACAACTGCCCCGTTGTTGGGGTTGAGTGCCACCAGGGCGCCTTGTACCCCCTGTTTGGGCGGTTTACTCTCTGTGAACTCCTCAGGGTGATCCTTCTGGCGCTTCCTCTGGCGTTGGTTAACCTCGGTTACGGTTTTTCGGAGTGAGTGAATCGCCCCTTTCTGTAGATGGGGCTGAATGGTTGTGGTGACACGGATGCCGCTCCCATAGACCGATTTTCCCAGTATACGCACCAGCTCTGCTCGTACCATCTCAGCGGCATAAGGTGCGGCTGTCTGTACGGGGATACGGTGCAACTTGGCGCTCAGTGGCCTCTTGATCGCTTTGCGATGAGCCTGTTCAGAGATTTTTCCCAGCAGTTTCATGCGGTCCAGTACGTAATTGCGGCGCTCTTTTGCGCGCTTCGGGTTACGAATAGGGTTAATGCTGGAGGGGGCCTTAGGGAGTGCTGCAATCATTGCTGTTTGTGCTAGCGTGGCCTGACTGGAAGAGACGCCATAATAGGTCTGAAAAGCGGCCTCAATACCGTAGGCGCGGTGCCCCAGAAAAACCTTGTTGAGATAGAGGGTGAGAATATCCTGCTTGCTATAGCTCTCCTCGATGCGCACTGCGAGAAATAGCTCTTTGATTTTACGCTCCCAGCTCTTCTCTCGGGTTAGAAAGAAGTTGCGGGCCATCTGCATGGTAATGGTGCTACCTCCTTGTCGTTTTTGTCCGGTGATCAGGTATTGAAAAGCTGCGCGAGCAATGCCTGTGGCATCGATGCCAGGGTGTTCAAAGAAACGCTCATCCTCTGCGGCGATGATGGCGTCGATCATTGGTTGAGGAATTTCGGAGAAGGTGAGTGGTGTACGGTGCTTTTCACCAAACTCGGCAATCAGTGATCCATCGCGTGCCAGTACCCGCAGAGGGGTCTGCATCTGAATATCCTCAATCTCCTGTTGGGAGGGGAGAGCCGGGAGGATACGGTTATCGATATAGTGCCAGAGGATGCCACCTGCAATCAGCGGTAGCGTGGAGAGGAGCAGGAGCAGGAGTCGCATCTATGTATTACAGTTCGCTACTCTCTTCAGCTTGTCGTTGTTCCCGTTTTTGTTGACGCAATTGCTTGGTTTGCTCTTGTAACACCTTACGTACCACACGGTCCTGGTCATCATCATGCATGTGTGCGAACTCAATGGCCACCTTCCAAGGTCCGTTAGAGTCCTGATTATTGGGAAAGGATTTAATAACACGGGAGACTGTGCGTATTGCAACATGTTCTGGAATAAAGGTGATCTTAAGGTCGAGTAGGGTGCTTGCGGCCAGCTCCTCTTGGCTATAGATCATTGCGCCACCACCACTGATGTTGATGGGCATCAGCACGTTGGGTGGGGTTCCATTGTTTGGGTTAAGAGACTTCTGCACCTCCAGTTCGCGCAAGATTAGATTGATTTTCTGGTTCATCAGATCCAGCAGATGTCCCATCTGCAGGTCTGTTGAGGTCAAGGCAGAGACTCCGTCCTGAATCTGTTTATTCATCTTGACGGTTTCTGAGTCGATGCTCTCTGCGGGAATTTTGGATTGAATGGCAGTTGCCAGCTGGTGGGCCTCATCCTCGCTTAATATGCTTAACTGTATCAGTGCCTCAAGGTCAATTCTGAAATGTTTGCGTTCCTGTCCCATGACTATTATTGCTCCAACCTTACTTCTTCAAAATAATTTCAACACGACGGTTGGCAGATCGCCCCATCGAATTTTGATTGTCTTCAATCGGGTCCACATCGGCGTGCCCCTCTGCCTGAATGCGGTCTGCGAGATCAGGCTCATACTCCATCAATTTATGTAGTACTGCAGTGGCGCGTATGCTGGAAAGCTCCCAGTTGGAGCTGAACTCATCATTAGAGATGGGGATGTCATCAGTATGTCCAATGACCTGGATTCGCCCCTCCATCTTAGCCAAATTTTTTGCGACCTTCTTTAGGGTGCCGAAGATGGCGCGATTGAGTCGGGCCTTTCCGGTCTGGAATGCGGCCTTGTCCTTGAGGCGAATGAAGATTATATTCTCGCTCCCATGCACCTCAACCTGCCGCAGAAAGCTCTCCAGCTTCAGGGATTTTTTGATTTTTTTGGTGTCCTCCTGAGTCTGTTTGGCCTTCTCATCATTGTCGCTCTCTCCATCAGAACCAGACTTTTGGGAGAGGATCTTTTTTGAGATCACGCTGGTGGTCTCCTGTCTGACTACGTCTTTGGTGGTCTTCTTGGTGACATTAGGAGACCATTTGAGTGCAATGATCGAGGTGCCCATTGGGGTGTTGTGGGCAATCACCTCATTCTGTACACCAAAGGCCTTATCCATTCCGGCAACCACCTTCTTCATCTTTTTGGCATCAATGGTTGCGAAAGAGAGTAGCAGTACAAAGAAGCAGAGTAGCAGTGACATCAGGTCACCAAAGGTGGCCAGCCATGCCGGTAGTCCGGCGGGACACTTCTTTTCTGGAGCATCAGCCATCTGCAGTTACTCTTCGTGTTCCGCACGTTGCTTGGAGGGGATATAGTTCAGTAGGGATGATTGCAGTACGCGTGGGTTGAGTCCCTCCTGAATGCCGGCAACCCCCTCAATGATAAGCGCCTTTTGGATGCGCTCCTGTTCGGTACGCAGCTCCAGCTTTTTCGCAATCGGGATTGCAATCAGATTGGCAACCAGCGCACCATAGAGTGTGGTGAGCAGGGCAACCGCCATTGCAGGGCCGATAGCGGCGGGGTCGCTCATGTTAGCCAGCATCTGCACCAGACCAATCAGCGTACCCACCATCCCCATTGCCGGAGCGAGGTCCCCCCAAGACATGAATAGCTTCTGTGCGATCTCATGGCGCCCGAGTGTCAAAATCATATCGGAGCTGAGTTTAGAGGTTACCGTGTGTGTGTCCTGCCCATCAACGCCCATCTGTAGTCCGGAGCGGAGAAACTCGCTCTCGATACTATCCATCATCCCTTCCAGTGCAAGCAGCCCCTCTTTTCGTACCACCTGAGCAGCTTCAACAATTTGGGTGATCAGGTCGATATTTTCGGTCTCTTTATAGAGAAATGCCTTGGCTGCTGTCCCCCAAGCCCCAAGAAATTGTGCCAAGGTGAACTGCATCATTACCGCAGCAAGAGAGCCACCAATCACGATGACCAGAGAGGGGGCGTTAACAAACATCCCGATCTCTCCACCGAGGAGGATGGTGACAACAACCAGTACCCAAGCGAGAACGATTCCTACAAGGCTTGCAATATCCATAAATTTTTTGAGACTTTGAGTAAAATTCGAATTTTAGTGGAGAGAATATCCGTTCTCTAGTAATTGTGATACATTATCGGCAAGAGTAAGATTAAATCCAACCATTTTATTATCGTTTTATGAATGATCGCTTGAATCGATACTTGTTCTTCCGTCTATTGGAAGATATAGTTGATGCAAAAGTGAGCCCGATATTGTAAGGAGTATTTGATGCAGTCAGCACAGGCAGTTGCAGGTCAGACAGGAGGTGATCTGTATGGCACCAGTGTTCAAGATCAGTATCTTGTGTTTACCTTAGGGGGGAAGCAGTACGGTGTTGATTTAATTAAAGTGCAAGAAATTAAGGAGTGGGAAGAGCCCACCCCCATGCCCGGTACGCCGAATGAGGTGCGCGGGGTGTTGAATTTACGTGGTGTTGTGGTGCCCATTGTCGATATGCGCTTGCGATTCGATATGAGCGATGCGGGGTTCACCCGTGAAACAGTCATCATTGTCACTCGGATTCAGGGGCGCGCAGTTGGCTTGGTGGTAGACTCGGTTTCTGACGTGATCTCACTCTCTGAGGGGCAATTTAAGAAAGCGCCGACGGTAGAGGGGTTTGATGACCACCATATGAAGGGCATTGCTGCGCTGGATGACGGTATGGTTATTTTGCTAAATGCAGATAATTTACTGTCTGTTGAGGCATTGCAGCTGTAGTGAGATATACTGTATCTAAGTAATATCAACGTTAAACGACTGTGTAAGCGTTTGCACAGGACCTTTTAAGTGTAAAGAGAGTAAGAGAAGAAGAGATGGCAAAAATACTGATTGTGGATGACTCGGTTTCAATGAGACAGATGGTGACGTTTACTCTGGAAGGGGTAGGGCACGAAGTGGATCAGGCTGAGGACGGTGTACAAGCACTGGATATGGCAAAAGGACAGCAGTACGAGATGGTGCTTACCGATGTCAATATGCCGAATATGGACGGTATTGAGATGACACGCCAGATGAGACAGGTGGATGGCTATCAGTTTTTACCTATCCTGACGCTGACTACAGAGGCATCCGATGACAAGAAGATGGCTGGGCGTGATGCGGGAGCAACAGGTTGGATTGTAAAACCTTTCAGCCCTGATAAATTATTGGCTACAGTGAATAAACTATTGGGCTAATAGCCAGAAATGGTCCAAATATGAGTCACCCAAACGTAGGGTGGCATGTCGTATATTGAAGGTGGCTAAATCTTAGGAGATCGTGATGGCGATTGATATGGAGCAGTTTCGGCAGGTTTACTTGGAAGAGAGTTTTGAGGGGCTTGAGATTATGGAATCTGGGCTGCTAGAGCTTGATCCAGGCAAGGCAGACTCTGAAGAGATCAACACGATTTTCCGAGCGGCACACTCTATTAAAGGGGGGAGTGCGACCTTTGGGTTTAAAGAGGTTACTGGGTTTACCCATATCATGGAGACCCTATTGGATCAGATGCGCTCTGATGAGCGCGAGGTTACCCCTGCGATTGTCGATCTGCTGTTACGCTCTGTAGATTGCTTGCATGAGATGTTTGTTGATCTTAAGGCGGGTGATGCCATTAATCAAAGTCGTGTAGATGGGGTGCAAGAGGAGTTGGAGCGGATGCTCGGTGGCGAATCTGCAACAACGGCTAGTGCAGGCCCAGACTCAGAGGCAGCAGATGGAGCTGCAGCTGTAGCTGTCACCGAAGGTTGGGAGATCGTGTTTGTTCCATTTGCAGGGATGTTGAAGACCGGTAATGAACCACTACGTATTCTCCGTGCACTACGAGAGTTAGGAGAGTTAGAGGTTGTTGTGGAGCGTGATCAAGTCCCAACACTAGAGCATTTACAGCCAGAAGAGTGTGCTTTGGGTTGGAAACTGCGGCTCAAGGGGGATATGGCGCGAGACGAAGTTACAGAAATTTTTGAGTGGGTAGAGGATGATTGCGAGCTGAGCCTGACTGAGATTAGCGCAGGGCATGTTGCTCAAGAGCAGAGTCAACAGCAAGTAGCAGATGCCAGTCAGTCGGTTGTTGCGGCTGCCCCTAAAGAGGCGGGTGCTACGCGCAAAAAAGCGAGTGGTGGAAACAAACAGCAGAGCTCCTCTATTCGTGTTGCCATCGAAAAAGTGGATGCTTTGGTTGATATGATTGGTGAGCTGGTAATTACTCAGTCAATGCTGAGTCAGATTGGTGATAATTTCACCGTTGACATGATTGAGCGTATGCGTGAGGGGCTAGCACAGCTGGAGCGCAATACGCGTGAACTGCAAGAGAGTGTGATGCAGATTCGTATGTTGCCGATTAGTTTTGCCTTTAACCGTTTTCCACGTGTGGTGCACGACCTGAGTGCTACGCTCGGTAAAAAAGTCGAGCTGGTTGTCAGTGGTGAAGGAACCGAGCTGGATAAAACTGTTTTGGAGCAAATTGGTGACCCTCTGGTTCATCTAGTGCGTAACTCTATTGATCATGGTATTGAACTGCCTGATGTGCGTGTTGCCAATGGTAAGCCTGAGGTAGGTACCGTGAATTTGAATGCCTATCATCAGGGTGGAAATATTGTAATTGAGGTCTCAGATGATGGTGCAGGGCTGAATAAGCAGGCCATTCTTAATAAAGCAACTCAACAAGGGCTGATTGAGGAGGGGGAGCACCTGTCTGATGCTGATGCCTTTGACCTACTGTTCCGCCCAGGTTTCTCAACCGCGAAAGAGGTGACAGATGTCTCCGGACGTGGTGTGGGAATGGATGTGGTTAGAAGAAATGTACGTACCTTGGGGGGCAATGTGGAAGTCACATCCAACCCTGGTGTGGGGTCTACCTTTATCGTACGCCTACCACTCACACTCGCCATTCTGGATGGACAGCTGCTGCGTATCGGTAATGAGATCTTTATTATTCCGCTGGTCTCTATTATTGAATCTATACAGGTCAATATGGAGTTCGTGAACTCCATTGCTCATCAGGCAGAGGTCTATCAACTGCGTGAAGAGTACCTGCCTATTATTCGACTGCATGATCGCTTACAGTTGGATGAGGGGAATAAGGATCTGGAGAATGGTTTGCTGGTGGTTGTTGAGGCAGACGGTAAGCGTGCAGCGCTGATGGTGGATGACCTGTTGGGTCAACAGCAGGTGGTGATTAAAAGTTTAGAGACCAATTTCCATAAAATGATGGGGATTTCTGGGGCCACTATTTTGGGAGACGGTACCGTTTCTCTAATTCTAGATGTGGCAGGGCTGATGAATGACAGTGTTGTTAATGCGGCCGTACAGACTATGGGAAGCGCATCGGGTAAAGGTAATTCAGGTCAGCAAAACAGTCCTGTGATTCACTGATGCGAAAGATTGCGGTTGTTAACCAGAAGGGTGGTGTTGGAAAAACCACCCTGACTGGGAATCTTGCTTATGCGTTGGCAAAGCAGGGGAAGCGTGTATTGCTTATCGATATGGATCCACAGTCCCATTTAGCCGCTAGCTTAGGTGTGGTGGATCGTGGACTGTCCGGCATAGATCGCGTATTGATCAATCAGGAGCCGATGGAAAAACATGCAGTTCTGGTTCGAGACAACCTGAATTTGATTCCAGCAGGAAAAGAGCTGGGGATGTTGGAGAAGCGTTGCGACCAAAAAGGGGTAGATGGTTGGTCCGGAACTTTATTGAAAGAGGCCTTGGAGCGTTCACAAATACAGAGTGATTTTTTGATTATTGACTCTCCACCCTCATCCGGTGTATTGGTTGTCAATATTCTCTACGCTGTTGAAGAGGTATTGATTCCTGTGACCGGTGACTATCTGGGGCTGCAAGGACTCTCTTATCTGATAGGAACCTTGAGAAATTTCGAGCAGTCATTGGGGCACAAGTTGCGACGTAATTTGGTGATGTCTCGCTTTCAGAAGCGGCGCAGACTTGCGCGCGAGGTGAGGGATAAGGTGCAGAGCTACTTCCCTGGTGAACTGTTAAAGACCCCGATTCGTGAATGTGATGCGCTGGCTGAGGCACCAGGTTTTGGAAAAAGTGTAATAGAGTATCGTTGGCATGCGCCAAGTTCTAGAGACTTCAAGTCACTTGCGAAAGATTTACTTCAAGAGCGGACCTATTCTTAGAGCAATGTCTACACAGATAATTTTAGGAGATCAGTATGGGAAACGGTGAGATGATCGGTCATGATCCCTTGGCTTGGATCAAAGAGGAGCCTAAAGCAGAGACACCAGACCAGAGTGCACCAGAGGTTGTGCAAGAGGCTATGGTTGCAGAGGCACCGCCAGCAGTGCCAGAGCCTGCTCCAGCAGTAGTGGAAAAAGAGCCAGAGGTTGTTGTTGAGGCAGCAGTTGAAATGGTTGTTGATGAAGCTCCCGCAGCAGTTGCCTTGTCTGCTGTCGAGGAGCCGGGTGTATTGAATTTGGGAGAGTCATTGGTGATCTCAACGGTGGGCAAGACCCGGGCCGAGTGGATGGATCGCGTGATGGGAGGGGTAGACTCTCCTATTACATTGGATGGCAGTGATATTCAGGTGATTGATACTGCAGGACTGCAGCTGGTGATGGCGCTGATTCGAGAACTGAATGAAGATGGTGTCTCTTGGCAGTGGGGTGATCGCTCTGATCTGTTGAACGAGAGTGCTCAGCAGTTAGGGTTAAGCAGCCAGCTGTCTCTGTAAGTGATTGTCGAGAAATAGAATTTATGGACCAGAAAGATCGTGATGACTCGGACCTCTCTCTAGGTTGGAAGGAGTTACAAGATACGGTGTTAACACTCAATTTAGCGGTAGCGCAGATTGAGATGTCGATGAATGACGGGGATCACTCCGTATCGACTTTGATTGACTCATTTACAACCCTCTCTGGTTGCGTACAGGTGATTGATAGTGCCAGCGCTGAAATTCCAGATAAACCCACAGCAGAGACCGATTGTCGTAGTATTCGAGAGACGGTACAGGTCAATGTGGATCTGGTTGCTGAAAAGGTGGATGCAGCTATTGTGGCATTCCAGTTCTACGATAAGCTGACACAGAGACTTTCACATGTAAATAGAAGTTTGATCGCTCTATCGGGGCTGGTTTCAGATGGGGAGCATGTTGAGTCTCATGAAGACTGGCACGCCTTGAGAGAACAGATTCGCAAGATCTATAGTATGGTCGATGAGGCCAGTATGTATGATGCCATTATGCAGGGGGAAAACCTTGAAACTGCACTGCAAGTGGCGATGCAGCATAGAGAGCGTCCCGCTGATGAAAAAGATAACTCTGGAGAGGTGGATCTTTTTTAGTAAACAGGGTATGTTCTGTATGAAAAGTTAGTAATGTAACGTTTTGTAGTAAGAGTAGTAAAGATTCAGCCAAGCTGAGAGTAGGCTGAGGGGTTACCAACAACAATAAAGAGGTAGAGGGGGAGTCTAATGCAGAATTTCTTTAGAGATCTATCAATTGCCAAGCGTATTGCCATCGCTTTTGGATTGATTTTGGTTTTAGCGGGTACAGGCGGGGGGTTGGTGCTCCTTAATATGGATGCACTCAGTGGCCAGTTAACGAAAATTGTCACTAACTATAACGTCAAAATTCAGCTCGCGACTGATGTGCGGGATGAGGGGCGTCAGCGTGCAGAGTCGATTCGTAACATGCTGTTGACGGAAGATGAGGAGAAGTTAGAGGCCTACAAGGCAGAGTTTGACGCCTCTGTCGAACGCTACACTGCGTTGATCTTACAGTTAGATGAGATGATCACAGACGATGATGAGCGTGCAATGATGGACCGGGTGCGCAAGAACTCTGCCGCTACCTTTCCCGTGATGAATGTGATGATGCAGAATATTCTTGATGGGTTCGGTGATGACTCCGTTGAAGTGTTACAGACGGAAGGCGCGGCACTGCAGTCCGAGCTACTCAAGGCGCTCGATGGATTTGTTCAGTTAGAGAAGGGGCGTATCAGTGCAGCCAGTGATGAGGCTGAAATGGTTGCAGAGCAGGCGATGATGGTGGTGATGGTTGCCAGTCTTGCGATTTTTGTCTCTATTCTGGTTGTTTGGTTCTTGCTCTCTCGCTCTATGAGTCGTCCTCTACAGGGGATTGTGATGTTGATGGAGAAGTTGCGCGAGCATGGTGATTTCTCTGTGCGCTGCCGAGACTATGGAAAGAGTGAGTTAGGGTTAATGTCCTCAGGTTTTAACCAACTGATGGACTCTCTGCAGGGTAGCGTTGATGCGATTCGAGTCGGGATGAGAGAGGTCTCCAACGGGAAATTGAGTGCGCAGATTGATACCGATGCGAAAGGGGATCTGGGGGAACTTAGAGATAGTATTAATACAACGGTTGAAGGGTTGAATGAGACCGTGAATGCGATCCGTGAGGTGATGCAGAATGTTGCGCAAGGAAAATTTGATCGAACCGTTGAGAGTGGTGCCCGCGGTGATCTTGCGGACCTTGGTGATAATATCAATGAGAGTATCAGTGGCCTGAATAGTGCCATTCGTAGTATCGACAGTGTGATGGGTGCCGTTGCACAGGGAGACTTCTCTGCACGTGTTGAGGTAGAGCTCTCTGGTGACTTGGGTGGGTTGAGAGAACATTTGAATGCTTCACTGGATGCGTTGAGTGGTGCGCTGGATGATTCCGTAGAGGTGGCGGTGTCACAGTCTAAGGGCGACTTAACGACCCGTGTGGATGGTGATCATGCGGGGTGTTTGGGGGTGTTGAAGGATGCAATCAACGCCTCCCAAGATAAAGTTTCTGGTGCAGTGGGTGAAATAGCCCGTTCTGCGGTGACCGTCGCAGATGCCAGTGAACAGATTTATCGTACCAGTACAGATTTAAGTCAACGAACCCAAGAGCAGGCAGCCTCTATTGAGCAGACTGCGGCCAGCATGGAGGAGATGACAGCCTCAGTGAAACAGAACTCGGACAATGCTGGGCAGGCAGATCAGCTAGCAATCAGTGCGCGTGATTTGGCTGGAGAGGGTGGTGCGGTGATGGGGCGTGCGACCAGCGCAATGAATGCCATTTCGGCATCCAGCCAGAAGATCTCCGACATTATTGATGTGATTGATGGGATCGCCTTCCAGACCAACCTGTTGGCACTGAATGCTGCAGTAGAGGCGGCTCGAGCCGGTGAGCAGGGTCGGGGCTTTGCTGTAGTGGCTGGTGAGGTCCGTACCTTGGCGCAGCGTAGTGCAGAGGCAGCCAAAGAGATCTCCAGTCTGATTGCAGACAGTGTCGATAAGGTGAATGAAGGTGCGGGTCTGGTCGATGAGGCGGGTCATTCACTTAGTGAGATAGTACACAGTATCAAGAAGGTGAGTGATATTGTAGCTGAAATCGCTGCTGCGAGCGCAGAGCAGACTGCTGGTATTGATCAGGTGAATAATGCGATCACCCAGATGGAGGCGCTCACACAGGATAATGTAGAGCTGGTTGAAAAGACCGCCTCAGCCAGTGAAACCATGAGCCAACAGGCGGATGGGATGCGTGGGCTGGTCTCCTTCTTTAAGGTGGATGGTATTCAACAAGAGCAGAGCCACTCTGTTGCTGTTGCCCCCGAGGTTGTAGAGGTGGAGCGTCCTGCTGAAAAGGCACCAGTGACTCAGCAAGTTGCAGTAGCCTCACCTATCCAATCCCAGCCCGTAAGGGGGTCTGATTCAGAGTGGTCTGAGTTTTGAGGTTAAAGAGGGGATAGCAGTAAGGAAAAGGTAGGGTGCTTATGCACCCTATTTTTTTGCCTGTTGGTTGGGGTGGAGCGGTTTAGCGGTTCTGGAATCGCTGAATATCTCGCTTGAAGGTGTTAATATCATCGGTTATCTAAAACAGATCAATAAGGTGCTATGTAGCATCTTTTACGAGATCCCATGAATATCATTTTTGGTTTTTTTATTGTAGTTAGCAGCGTGATTGGGGGCTATATGCTCTCTCACGGATACCTGTTGGCTCTGTGGCAACCGTATGAGCTATTGATTATTCTGGGGGCGGCTACAGGTGGGTTGGTTATTGCGAATCCGCCACATATCCTCGGTAGAGTGCGCAAAGGGCTGCCGCAGCTGCTGCGGAAAAGTCGTTATGATAAGGCCCTCTATCTGCAGTTACTGTCGGTGATCTATGAGCTTTTTATGCGTTCTCGGAAGAACGGCATGCTCAGTTTGGAAACTCATGTAGAGGAGCCCGATGAGAGCTTTATCTTCCAGCAATACCCCCGCTTGATGCGGCAGCACTCAGAGGCGATCACCTTTCTAGTGGATTATCTGCGCCTGATTGTTGGGGGAAATATGAACAGTTATGAGCTTGATAATCTCATGGATATTGAGCTGGCAACCCATGAGCATGAAGCCAGCCAACCTTCAGGAGCTCTCTCTGCAATGGCTGATGGCCTGCCTGGTTTTGGTATCGTAGCTGCGGTGATGGGGATCGTTATCACTATGGGCTCCTTGGGCGGGCCGGTAGAGGAGACTGGCCAGCATCTGGCTGCGGCACTGGTTGGCACCTTTCTTGGAATCCTGCTCTCCTATGGTTTTGTCGGTCCCCTAGCCCGAGCACTGCAATATATTGCTGAGGATGAGGCGATGATGCTGAACTGTATCAAAACTACATTGGTGGCAAGTTTGAATGGTTATGCACCAGTGGTGGCGGTTGAGTTTGGGCGTAAAGCGATCCCTGCACGGTTGCGCCCCGGTTTTTATGAATTGGAAGATCATATTCATGAGATTGGCTTGCATGATGGGGCGGTGGCGAGTCAGGAATGAATAGCATGGTTCAGCCCATTATTGTCAAGAAGTGTAGAAAGCAGCTGCACCATGCGCATAGTAGCTCTTGGAAAGTGGCGCTTGCCGACTTTATGACAGCGTTGATGACCCTGTTTCTGTTGCTCTGGTTGTTAGCCTCTACGACCCCAGAACAGCGTGAGGCGATTGCAACACAGTTTCAGGGAGAGGGGATTATTCAGGGTGCGAAGAGAGAGCATCTTGACGAAATCAACAGCGGGAGCTCTGATCAGCTGATTGACCTTGGAGGTAGTGGTCAAAAGATAGAGCAGAAAGAGAAAGTTGAACGAGAGAATCGTGAGAAGATTGGTGAAATTTACCGCCAAGTAAAAACAGAGCAGGCTCGTATGGCACGCTTGAAACGAGTATTGGAACAGACTATTGAACGTAGCTCGGTAATGAGTCAGTTTAAGGATCAGATATTGTTGAAACAGACGCCAGAAGGGTTACGTATCCAGGTTGTAGATAAGAAGGAGCGCCCTATGTTTGATTTGGGTGGGGCAACGCCAAAGACATATACCACCACCATTCTTAAACAGTTGGGTGCAACGATTAACCTGAGCCCAAATCAGATCTCTATATCTGGGCATACCGATGCCTCTCGCTATAGTCGAATTAATTATAGTAACTGGGAGCTCTCCAGCGACCGGGCCAATGCCGCTCGTCGTGCATTGATTAAAGGGGGGATGCGTGAACGTAAGATTGATCGAGTGGTCGGTTTGGCTGCAACTGAACCATTTGCCCCCGATGATCCAAAGGGGGCTGTTAACCGTCGTATCAGCATTTTGGTAATGAACCGTTCTGAAGGCACCTCTCGCTATATGGGTGTGGTCAGCCCCTAATCTTGTTCGACTACTAGGAGATTACGCATGGATCATGCACACCACGCCCCCGCCCCTATTGGCTATGAGGCACTATCAGCACTCTCCTTTCGCAAGGTGACAGGCAAGGAGAGAGCCTCACTATTGCAACTGCTCACTACAACGCGCAAAGAGGGGTTGCTGTTCCTGATGGAGCATGGGGAACGTGATGATTTGGTTTCACCTCAAGGTAGCACTGTAGAGGCGTTTGACCCTCAACAGAGCGAACTGCTTTTGGCCTACAGTGCTGATGCATTGTTTGAGCAGCAGCTGGAAAATGCTGGGGTGATGTTGATTGTTGAGCTGGATGAGGGGATCTTGCAGTTAGAGTTTGAAGCCGTAGTGCGAGAGCAGGTCAATGGAGAGAATAGTTTGCGTTGTCGACTACCAGACGCACTGTTATTGATCCAGCGACGTCAAGCACGCAGAGTTCCTGTAGGGGCGGGGGTTCAGTTCTCCTCTGCGATACTCAACGCTTATGGTGGTGAGAGCGTCACAGTTGAGGATCTGAGTGACCTAGGTATTGGTTTGATGATTCAAGGGGAGCCAAAACTTGAAGCAGGGATGGTGCTCAGTGACTGTCATCTAACCTTGTCAGAGCTGGGGCAAGTTGATCTACAGGTTATGGTAAAAGGGGTGAGTGTTGAAAAGGAGGGGGCAGGTCACTCTGTGATGATGGTGGGGGCTCTCTTTGTGGGGCTTGCAGCAAGTACACGGGCATTGATTCAGCGCTACACCTTTCAATGCGACCTAGAGGCGCGAAAGCGCATGGATGTGTTGGATAACCTGATGAATAGTAGCGTCGTAGCGGGTGAGCCTGTTGTGAAGCCGCGTTATTAGAGAGCCTATCGTCACTTTCTTGTCGCTAGTTTTATAAGGCAGCTTGTAACTAAATGAAATATAATTATATTTTTTAGTGGCACTCAATTTGCTAACAGCTGTATATAAGTACTGCCTGGGTGCAGTGGAATACAATAAATGGTTCGGTAATTTTAGACTAAACCATTAATAGATAAGGAATTAGACGTTAACGATGGATGATCTGCTGTCACAAGCTGAAGTCGATGCCCTGCTCAGTGGAATGGATGGGGGGGATGTAGAGACCGACTCAGGGTTAGGGTTTGAGATGGAGGGCGGTGTTTCTGCCTTTGACTTCACAACTCAAGAGCGCATTATCCGTGGCCGTATGCCGACGTTGGAGATGATCGCTGAGCGTTTTGCCCGTAATCACCGTATCACCCTGTTTAACCTGCTGCGTAAAACGGTTGAAATTGGTGTGGTTGGGATTAATGTGGTGAAGTTTAGTGAGTACCTACGCAACCTGTTTCTGCCTACCAGTCTCAATCTAGTAAAGATGCACCCGTTTCGAGGTACCGCACTGATCACCTTTGACCCAAAGTTGGTTTTTTCTGCAGTTGACTACTATTTTGGTGGATTGGGTAAATTTGCTTTCCGCATTGAGGGACGTGAATTTACAGTGGTTGAGAACCGAGTGATCAATATACTGCTAGAGCGGTTGTTTGAGGATATGGCTCCCGCTTGGGAGATGGTTGAGACCATTGAGTTTGAATCCGTAGGACATGAGGTCAATCCACAGTTTGCCAATATTGTCGGTCCAACCGATCCAGTTGTTGTGATGGAGATGAGTGTTGACCTAGAGGGTGTTGGGGGTGAAGTACATATGGTGATCCCTTACTCCATGCTTGACTCGGTGAGAGAGAAGCTGGAGTCAGGTACACAGACCGAGGGTGACCTAGATGACCGTTGGCTGGAGGCGCTGCATCATGAGGTAGAGGCGATTAATGTTGAGCTCTCTTGTGAGTTGACAGAGGTGAGCATGGCGGTCAGTGATGTGATGAAGATGGAAGAGGGAGATATCATTCCTATTGAGATGCCAGAGTCAGTATTGCTACGTATTCAGGATGTTCCCGTTGTCCGTGGCCGGCTCGGAAGCCATGATGGCTGTAAGGCGGTGCGGATTGCAGAGGGGGTCCAGGTGCCTGATTTGATTATGGATATTCATAAGAACAAGAAATCACATAAAAAAGATGGGTAGAGTGAATAACTACTCCAATTATGAGCAGTTTAGCTAGGATAGAATAATGAGTGAAGAAGAGAGTTTTGATGGCGACCTTGGTGATATGGGTGATGACTGGGGGGATGCGCTGGCTGAACAGGGTGCAGAGAATGCATTTGGTGCTGCCGAGGTAGAAGATTTCGCCGGAGGGGGAGGTGATGGTGAAGAGATCAATCTGGATGTGGTGCTGGATGTTCCCGTTACCCTATCGATGGAGGTGGGGACCACGATGATCACCATTCGCAACCTGCTACAGTTAACGCAAGGCTCGGTAGTTGAGCTGGATCGTCTGGCGGGTGAGACGCTTGATATCAAGGCCAATGGTACGCTGATCGCCCATGGTGAGGTAGTTGTGGTCAATGAGAAATTTGGTATCCGTGTGTTGGATGTGGTGACGCCGGAAGAGCGCATTCGCAAAACTAAAGAGTAGCGTATGAATCCTGAACAGAACAGTCAGGCGGTGGAGTTGGTTGCAAGCCAACCGCTGGGGATGGGGCAGCTGTTTCAGACCTTCTTTAGCCTGTTGCTGGTGATTCTGTTGATCATAGGTGTTGCCTGGGTGTTGCGGCGTAGTGGGCGTTTTGGCTCCGCTCTGGGGGGGCAGCTGCGTGCCATTGGCGGACTCTCTCTGGGAGGGCGTGACCGTATACTGTTAGTGGATGCCGGAGGAACACATCTGCTTCTGGGTATTTCGCCTGCAGGCATTCGTACCTTGCATGTTTTTCCAGAACCTCTAGAGTTGGATGAACGTTACGGTGAAGCCCCCCCCCCGTTTGCAGATACATTACAGAAAATTCTACAGAAACAGAATAAGAGCAGAGAGTAAGAGCATAGAATAGCATCATGAATTGGCAACGCATCCATCCACGCAGGTTACTCCTGCTTTTTGTCGTTTTAGTGGCCCCTGTTTCGGCGTGGGCAGCAGGTATTCCTGCCCTCACCCTGAGTGAAGATGGTGGGACCTACACCCTAAGCCTGCAGATTCTGATTATGATGACGCTGCTGACACTGTTGCCAGCGGCCTTTATGACCATGACCTCTTTTCTGCGAATTGTGATTGTCTTGTCACTGTTGCGGCAGGCGATGGGTACCATGCAGAGTCCTAATAACCAGATTATTATCGGTTTGGCGATGTTTATGACCTTCTTTATTATGGCGCCGACCTTCAATCAAGCCTATCAGGATGCGCTAGAGCCACTGATGGCAGAAGAGATCGGTATGGAGGTGGCGCTACAGAAGGCAGCCGTACCATTTCGAGCCTTTATGATGCGACAGGTGCGAGAGGATGATCTCGCTTTCTTTGGAGAGATGGCTGGAGTTGAGTCGTATGAGGACGAGGCCTCCGTCCCCTTCTCTGTACTGCTTCCCTCTTATGTGACCAGTGAGCTGAAGACCGCCTTTCAGATCGGGTTTTTAATCTTTATTCCATTTTTGATTATCGATATTGTGGTGGCGAGTCTTCTGATGTCGATGGGTATGATGATGCTCTCCCCGATGATTATTTCACTCCCCTTTAAGATCATGCTGTTTGTGCTGGTCGATGGTTGGACGCTGGTGTTGGGAACGCTGGCCTCCAGCTTTTTGGTACGTTGACGGAGTAATGTAAAATGACACCAGAAACCGTAATCACTATAGGGCAGCAAGCGATGCAGGTGGCAGCGCTGCTGGCTGCACCGTTACTGCTCTCCTCTCTGGTGATTGGTCTGGCGATTGGTGTGTTTCAGGCCGCCACCCAGATCAATGAAATGACCTTGAGCTTCATCCCCAAATTGATTGTGATTATGGTGGTGCTAATGATGTTTGGGAACTGGATGTTAGCGACGATGATGAACTTTATGCGTACCCTCTATGAGAGTATTCCCTTCTTGATTGGTTAATTATGACCGTCACCTTTGAACAGCTAAACGGTTGGATTGGTCTCTATTTCTGGCCTTTTATGCGGGTGACCGGAATGTTGATTGTGGCTCCGATGTTCTCTACACGAACAGTACCGATGCGCATTCGGATGATGGCCAGCGTGTTGATCACCATGATTATGGCCCCCGTATTACCCCCGATGCCTATACTGGACCCTTTTACACTGGCTGGGGTGTTGCAGGTAGCCAACCAGTTTATGATTGGTCTGGCAATGGGGTTTGTGTTGTCGATGATTTTCGCTGCTTTTACCGTGGCGGCCCAAGCGATGGGTATGTCCATGGGGTTGGGGTTTGCGATGGCGGTGGATCCCAATAATGGGATTCAAGTGCCGGTACTGGCGCAGTTCTATGTGCTATTTGCCACGTTGATCTTTATGTCGCTGAATGGACATCTGTTAATTGTAGATACCCTGCGTGAAAGTTTCAGCGTGATGCCAGTTTCTACCCGGGGGCTTTCTCAGGATGCGATCTGGTCCGTTCTCAGTTGGGGGAAGATGATCTTTGTCTGGGGGCTTAAAATTGCACTCCCTATTATCGTGACTCTGCTGTTAATTAATGTTGCTTTTGGTGTGGTAACCCGTGCAGCACCCCAGCTCAATATCTTTGCAGTGGGTTTTCCAGTCAGTATTATGGTGGGTTTCTGGTTGGTGATGGTCTCCTTTCCAATGACGCAGACCCGCTTGGTAGAGCTGATGGAGAGCGCCTTTTCCGTCATTCAAGAGTTCCGGCTGGTGGGTGGCTAACGGATGTCTGAGAACGAGGACGGCACCGAAAAGACCGAGGAACCGACCGATAAACGACTTCAACAGTCGCGAGAAAAAGGGCAGATTCCCCGTTCCAAAGACCTCAATACCTTTGTAATGCTGATGATGGCTGCAGTTGCATTTCTCACGCTAGGAGAAGAGATGGGGCAGCAGGTGATGGCGGGATTGGCAAAAGGGCTGCAACCGGGGCGTCACTACTTCTACGATACCAGTGCCATGTTGGGATTGATGGTGCAGCTGTTTATGGATGGGATCTGGTTGATGGTCCCCTTTATCGTGGTGATGATCATATCTGCTATTGGAGCTCCAATTTTAATGGGGGGATGGTCCTTCAGTACCGAGGCGATGGCCTTTAAGATCAGTAAGCTCAATCCAATCTCTGGAATTGCCCGCATGTTTGGGATAAAGACCCTAGTTGAGTTGCTGAAGGCGATCGGTAAGTTTGCGCTGGTGATGACGGTTGCAGTGGGTTTGATGATGTCTCAGCTGGATATCTTTCTGGCGCTGGGAGAAGAGCCGATCATGCAGGCGATTTTGCATGCCATGAACCTGATTGCTTGGTTCTTCCTGATCCTTGCCTTTACCTTGATTGTTATTGTTTTGATTGATGTCCCGTTTCAGCTCTATACCCATAGTCAGCAGCTAAAGATGACCCTGCAAGAGGTGAAAGATGAGTCAAAAGAGACCATGGGCCGTCCTGAGGTTAAACAGCAGATTCGTCGTAGACAGCAAGAGGTTGCAATGGGTCGTATGATGCAGGACGTGCCGGAGGCCGATGTGGTGGTCACCAACCCAACCCACTTTGCGGTTGCACTGAAATATGATCAACAGGGGGCAGGGGCGCCGATTGTGGTGGCGAAAGGTGCTGATCTGATCGCTACACAAATTCGAACCATAGCGCAAACCAATGATGTGAGTATGATCTCTGCCCCTCCATTGGCGCGTGCACTCTACTTTTCGGCGGAGGTTGGGCAAGAGATTCCGCATGGACTCTATCTTGCCATTGCTCAGCTGCTGGCGCATGTCTACCAGCTAGACTCAGCAGCAAATGGAGAGCCTGCAGTGATGGATGATCTACCGATTCCTGATGAATTCCGACTGGATGCAGAGGGTAAACCAGAGATTGAGCAAGAAGGTAGCGAATCAATGGACTCTTCGGTGTGAATTCCCCCTTTAAGTAAGTAAAATGGCCGCATGAACCTGGATCAAGTAAAGAAAATAATGGCCCAAAGCATGGGTGCGCCGGTGTTGCTGGTGATGATCCTGTCGATGCTGATCATTCCGCTGGCACCGTTGGTGTTGGATGTCTTCTTTACCTTCAATATTGCGCTGTCACTGATTATCTTGATGACCGCAGTGTATGCTATGCGTCCGCTTGATTTCTCTGTTTTTCCCACCATTATCTTGGTCTCAACATTGTTGCGTTTGGCGCTGAATGTGGCCTCTACCCGCGTTATCTTGATGGAGGGGCATGCCGGTAGTGGTGCTGCTGGAAATGTGATTGAGGCATTTGGTACCTTCGTGATTGGGGGGAATTTTGCCGTGGGGCTGGTGGTGTTCATGATCCTAATCATTATCAATTTTATGGTGATCACCAAGGGTGCGGGGCGTGTTTCAGAGGTGGGTGCCCGGTTTACTTTGGATGCGATGCCCGGTAAACAGATGGCAATCGATGCGGATCTCAATGCAGGGGTGATTGATCAAGATGAGGCACGTCAGCGTCGTGAAGATGTCTCTTCTGAAGCTGATTTTTATGGTTCGATGGATGGTGCCAGTAAATTCGTTCGAGGGGATGCGATTGCCGGTATCTTGATTATGGTGATCAACATTGTTGGTGGCTTTATTATCGGTGTGGCGCAGCATGATCTGTCTGCGGTTCAAGCGGCCGAGACCTATATCATGTTGACGGTTGGAGACGGCTTAGTGGCACAAATTCCAGGCCTGATACTCTCTACTGCAACCGCAATCATTGTAACCCGTGTCTCTGGCTCGTCAGACCTTGGTAATGAGGTTTCTGAACAGTTAGCTAAACCACAAACCCTTTATGTTGCTGGAGGTATTATCGGGTTGCTTGGGATTATTCCGGGAATGCCGAATGTGGCTTTTCTCTCCTTGGCCTCTATTCTCGGTGGGGCAGCTTGGCTTATTTCCCAACGTAAAGTGGCGGAGGCGCAACAGGCCGCGATGGCAACGGTGGATGACGAGGAGCCTGCAGAGGTACCACGAGAGCGGGATGTCAGTTGGGATGATGTGGAGACGATCGACCCGCTTACCTTGGAAGTGGGGTACCGTCTGATCCCGATGGTGGATACCAACCAAGGGGGCGAGCTTATTGATCGTATCAAGGGGGTACGGCGCAAGCTCTCCAAGGAGTTGGGTTTCTTGGTGCATGCGGTCCACATCAAGGATAATCTGGATCTTAACCCCAACACTTACCGCGTACTATTGATGGGGGTTCCAGTGGGAGAAGGTGATCTACAGCCCGACCATTATCTGGCAATCAACCCCGGGCAGGTATTTGGTGAGCTGGAAGGGACCCATACCAAAGACCCCACCTTTGGTATGGATGCGGTCTGGATTGATGGTGATCACCAAGAGCACGCGCAATCAATGGGATACACGGTGGTAGACTCCAGTACTGTGGTGGCAACCCATCTTAGCGATATTGTGCGGGTACATGCCAGTGAACTGATCGGGGTCGATGAGGTTAAAGAGCTGCTGGATCGCCTCGCCGAGAGTGTACCTAAGCTGGTCGAGGATCTGGTGCCGAAGACGGTAGAGTGGGTGGTGATCCTCAAGGTGTTACAGAACCTGTTGGAGGAGAGCGTCTCTATCCGAGATATGCGTACCATTGCTGAAACTTTGGCGGAGCATGGCCCAAAAAGTCAAGATCCCGACGCTTTGACCATGGCTGTTCGAACCGCCCTTGGACGTGCCATTGTGCAGGAACTCGCGGGTATTGCTGGTGAGCTTCCAGTAATTACTTTAGATCCGGGGTTGGAACAGATATTGCATCAGTCTGTCCAAGGTGATGGGACAGGGGGTTCCGCACTCGAACCAGGACTGGCAGAGAAGATGAATCAATCGTTGATGGAAGCGGTGCAACAGCAAGAGGCAGAGGGGCAACCAGCAGTATTATTGGTAGCACCATCGATTCGTCGCCTGCTTGCGCGGATGTTCCGCCACGCCTTGCCAGACTTAGCGGTACTCTCCTATACGGAAGTACCTGATGATCGCTCGATTCGCATGGTAGCGAACGTGGGTGGTCAGTAAATTGAATATTGATGGTTGAAGAGAGTAGAGATTAACAGATGAAAATGCGTCGTTTTTTTGCCCCCTCCATGTCACTTGCGCTGAAGCAGGTACGTCGAGAGCAGGGTAGTTCAGCTGTCATACTATCCCAGCGCAAGGTTGAGGGTGGTGTTGAGGTCGTGGCTGCGGTTGATCCCGATATGGTTGAAGAGCAGGCAGAAGCAGTGCCGCCTTCCAGTCGTGAGCACCACAATAGTTTCAAACAGCGCCCGGCAGAGCGTGAACCACGGGCGGTAGAGCCAATGGCTACTGAAGCAGCGGGCGGCTCACAAGAGATGCAGGCGATGCGCAGTGAGATGCAGGCGATGCGTACCATGATGGAGCAACACCTCTCATTGGTGAAGAGTGGTTCCCCAGTAGAGGGAGATCCAAAACAGGCGTGGCTGAATGATCGACTCTCCGAGATCGGCATTGCCAAAGATATTTGTGAACAGATCTGGGAGAACGTAGAGGGTGAGGACTCCGATGCACATTGGAAGCAGGCACTGAACTGGCTGGAACAGCAGCTGTTAACAGGAGAGGATGAGGTACTACAGCAGGGTGGAGTGATCGCGTTGGTGGGGCCAACGGGGGTGGGTAAGACCACGACGGCGGCTAAGCTGGCTGCACGTTATGCACTGCGCAATGGTACCAGCCGAGTGGCGTTGGTTACCACCGATGCCTTCCGTATTGGGGCACAAGAACAGCTGCGTGCATTTGGCTCACTGATTGGTGTGCCTGTTTATGCGATCTCAGAAATCAGTGAACTGCATGAGACGCTGCGTGCATTGAGTGATCGAGACTTGGTGATCATCGATACTGCAGGTCTGAGCCAGCGTGATATGCAGCTCCTAGAGCAGTTGGCGGTATTGCGTACAGGTGACATTAATATTGATCCCTATCTGGTTGTTTCTGCAACAACGCAGGCGCAGTCGTTGGATGAGACGGTTGAGATCTTCAACCGTATTGAGCTGAAAGGGGCGATCCTCTCTAAGCTGGATGAGGGGGGGGAGTTGGGCGGTGCAGTCAGTGTACTGCTACGCCATCAACTGCCTCTGCTCTACATGGGAGATGGACAGCGTGTACCAGAAGATCTACAGGTGGCGCGTGGTCGTGACCTGGTAGACCGTCTGGTCTCTCAACGCCGCGGTGGCAAGGATCATCTTAAGGTCTTGCAGGGTGGGTTGCAGATGAAGCGTAGCTTGCAAGTTGTGGGGGAGTAGGGTGGCATGGTAGATCAGGCTGAAGGTATTAGAAAAGGAATCAAAACTATGGGTGGACAACAGAAGCCGGTAAAAGTGGTTGCTGTGACCAGTGGTAAAGGCGGTGTCGGCAAGACCAATGTCTCGGTCAATCTAGCCGTATCACTCTCCCGTAAAGGGCACAATGTGGTATTGATGGATGCTGACCTCGGGTTGGCCAATGTGGATGTGATGCTCGGGCTTCACTCCAAATACAATATCTCTCATGTCCTCAATGGTGAAAAAACATTAGATGAGATCTTGCTGGCTGGCCCGGCAGGGATGCGCATCATTCCAGCAACTTCCGGTGTAAAGCGCATGGCTGAACTGACCCCAGTAGAGAATGCGGGGTTGATTCGTGCCTTTGGTGAGATGGAGTACCCCGTTGATATCATGCTGGTCGATGTTGCAGCGGGAATCTCCGATAGCGTGGTCAGTTTTGGCCGTGCAGCGCATGAGGTCGTTGTGGTGGTGTGTGATGAACCCTCCTCTATCACGGATGCCTATGCATTGATTAAAGTACTGAGTCGCGACTACAATGTAGAGCGCTTTCATGTTTTGTCCAATATGGTAGAGAGTGAGGCGCACGGGAGAATCCTGTTCAAGAAGCTCTCTCTGGTAGCAGAGCGCTTCCTTGATGTGACGCTAGACTATCTGGGTACGGTACCCTTTGATCAAGCCTTGCGGAAGGCGATTCAGAAACAGAATGCAGTGTGTGAGCTGGATCCATCCAGTATTTCAGCCAAGGCATTCCGTAGGATTGCGGCGGGTGTTGAACGCTGGCCACAGCCGAATCGGGCAGGTGGATATTTGGAATTCTTTGTTGAACGACTATTACAGAGTGAAGCGGGGTAAATTTGCATGAAGGGACATGCTGCATACGCAACGGTACATAAAGGAAGCATCGAGCAACAGCTTGAGGAACACCTGCCGTTGGTGAAAAGGCTGGCCCATCACCTATCGGCACGCCTTCCCTCCTCTGTACAGATCGATGATCTGCTGCAAGCGGGGATGATTGGCCTGCTTGAGGCGTTGAATAAATATGATGCCTCACAAGGGGCGCAATTTACCACCTATGCCTCGATTCGTATTCGTGGGGCAATGCTGGATGAGCTACGTCGCGGTGACTGGGCGCCACGCTCCGTCCATCGCAAGAGTCGTGAGGCGATGGAGACCATCAGTAGATTGGAACAACAGGGGAAAGATACCAGCGCGCAAGAGGTTGCGGGTGAGATGGGCATCTCGATGGAGGAGTACAGCAAGATTATTCAAGACTCCAATATGACGGGGTTCTACTCTATCGACCTGCTGGATGAAGAGAATCCAGGTGGAAGCAATATTGAGGATCACCGAGAGGGTCCGTTAGACATGCTCTCCGATAGCGGCTTTCGCAATGATCTTGCGCATGAGATTGGGCGGCTGCCCGAGCGAGAGAAGATGATGATGGCACTCTATTACCAAGAAGACCTTAATCTTAGAGAGATTGGTGAGGTAATGGGGGTGAGTGAGTCCAGAGTTTCACAGATACATGGACAGGCGATGTTGCGCCTGCGGGCAAGAATGAAGGACTGGGTAGAATAAAGGATTGGATATAGGTTATGGATAAGAAAATGAGAATTCTGGTGGTCGATGACTTTGCCACCATGCGCCGGATCATTAAGAATCTGCTGGGAGAGTTGGGGTTTAATAACCTGGATGAAGCGGATGATGGAAAAACAGCGCTGCCTATTATGAAAACGGGTGAGGTTGATTTTTTAGTCACTGATTGGAATATGCCAGGAATGACGGGGCTAGAGTTGGTCAAGGCGGTGCGTGGAGACCCTAAATTGCGTCATACGCCAATTTTGATGGTAACGGCTGAGGCCAAGAAGTCTCAGATTGTGGAGGCCGCTCAGGCGGGTATCAATGGGTATGTAGTAAAACCTTTTACTGCAGGTACGTTGAATGAGAAGATTGATAGAATCTTTGCTCGTATTAAGCAGAGTGGATAAAGAGTATCTTTAACTAGTAACCAACCCCCTTTTACTTATCAGGAGCAGAGCCACTATGAGTCAGTCGCAATCCCAGCCCCAACCGATTGTTTCACTAGAACAAGCACGTCAACTGGTGTCTTTATTGGAGCAGGATGATGTTGCCGAGGCCAATCGACAGACTGAGGCGTTATTGAGACAGCAAGATAATTTGGTTTATCAGCAGGTGGGTGTTCTGACGCGTCAGCTGCATGACACCGTTTCTCAGTTTAAAGAGGATATCGGTAGTTCAGGGGTGACCGGCCAAGAGATTACGGATATCCGCGCGCGTCTGCATCATGTGGTGGAGTTGATGGAGAAGTCGGCTAATGAGAGTCTGGCTGCTGTAGAAGAGAGTGCACCATTGGCTAAGGGGATTGTAGATGGTGCCGATAGTATAGGGGAAGGGTGGGACCGCTTCAGAAATCGTGAGCTGGATCTAGAGCAATTTCGTGAATTAAGTGATGAGATTGCAGAGTTTATGTCTCTTGCCGCAATCAACTCTGAGAAGATACATGCGCGATTAAATGAGGTGATGATGGCGCAGAGTTTTCAAGATCTGAGTGGGCAGATCATTCACCGTGTGGTGGATGTGATTGGTAAGGTAGAAGACAGCCTGGTTGAGCTGATACAGCTCTCATCGAATGGAGAAGACCCCCAAGACCAGAGAGAGGCGCATGGCCCTACCGTACCGGGATTGAAAGATGCCGATGTGGTACGCAGCCAAGATGAAGTGGATGACCTACTCTCCAGTTTGGGATTTTAATAAGTGAGAACGTAATTTATGTCTATCGACTTTGACAGTGATATTTTCCATGATTTTCTGCAAGAGGCGGGAGAACTGCTGGAGTCGTTGAATGGGTTATTGGTTGATTTGGAAGATAATCCAGATGATTCAGAGATACTCAATGCCGTTTTTCGGGCCTTTCATACCATCAAAGGGGGGGCTGGTTTTCTCAGCGTTACCCCTGTTGTAGAGCTATGTCACCGTTCAGAAGACCTCTTCGGGGTGATTCGTGATGGTCGTCTGGAGCTTACAGAGGCGGTGATGAATCCTGTGCTTGAGGCTGTGGATGAACTCAATGCGATGTTTGAATCCCTGCAAGAGACGGAAGAGCCTGAGCCGGCCTCTGTGGAAATTCTTCAACAGCTAGAGGCGATACTGCAGGGGGGGCGCTCTGGACAGCAACCCCCTGCAGAGGTAGAAGTGATTGAAATGCAACAGCCCTCAGCAGGGGGGGGATCTGCTGGGTTTGACATTGAGGCAGCCAAACAGAGTGATGATGATATTACCGATGATGAGTTTGATGACCTGTTAGATCAGCTTGAGCAGAGCCCAGCTACAGCAACACCTGCGGCAGAGGTTTTACTTGCGGGCAATCCAGATGATGATATTACTGAGGATGAGTTTGAACTGCTGCTTGATGCACTGGATGAAGCGCCACAAGCAGAAGTAGCGCAGGTAGAGGCTCCAGCGGAGGCCCCTGTAACCACCTCGCCCCAAACCGTTACTGCAGCAGTTGCAGCGCCCCCCGAAGAAAAACCGAAGAAAAAAACAGCTCGAAAAACGGCATCAAAAGCAGAGAAGAGTGCAAATGCTCAAAAGGTAGAGACCAGTGTGCGTGTAGATACGCGTCGACTGGATGATGTGATGAATATGGTCGGTGAGCTGGTGCTGATCCGCAACCGCTTTGATAATCTTAAGCCTCTCATCTCTTCCGAGGTGGTAGACCGTGCGATCTCTGATCTCAATCTGCTTACAACCGATATCCAAGAGGTAGTAATGCGTCTGCGTATGCAGCCTGTGCGTAAGGTATTCAGCCGTTTCCCACGAGTTGTGCGAGACCTCGCTAAGAAACTGGATCGCAAGGTGAGACTGCAACTGGTAGGTGAAGAGACCGAAGTTGATAAGAATTTGGTTGAAGAGTTGGCCGATCCACTGATTCACTTGATCCGTAATGCGGTTGATCATGGTGTAGAGACTCCCAAAGTGCGTACTGCGGCTGGGAAACCTGCAGAGGGTACCATTGTATTGGCGGCACAACAGGAGGGGGACCATATCCTGTTAACGATTCAGGACGATGGTGCAGGGATGAATCCAGATGTGCTGCGTCGCTTAGCGGTTGAGCGTGGGATGATGGATCAAGATACCGCAGATCAGCTTCCTAACCGAGCTCTTTACAATCTGATTTTTGAGCCTGGGTTCTCTACCAAAAGTGAGATCTCGGATGTTTCGGGTCGAGGTGTAGGGATGGATGTGGTCAAGACCCACATCAACCAGCTTAACGGACAGATTGAAATTGATTCCGAGATTGGTGTAGGGACAACCATCACCATTCAAGTACCGTTGACATTGGCAATTTTGCCCACCTTGATGGTCTATATTGGCAGCCAAAACTATGCCATTCCACTTCCAGGCATTATTGAGTTGTTTGAGTGGAGCTTCGTTGAAGTGAGCCAGATTGGTGGTCGAGAGGTGGTGCGGCTTAGAGATCGCACTTACCCCTTGATCTACGCCTCAGAACTATTGGGTGGAGAGCGTACACAATCAACCGATCAGCGTGTGCTGGTGATTGAGCTGGCAGGCCACTCTCTGGCGTTGGTCGTCGATCAGGTGATTGGTCAAGAAGAGGTGGTGATCAAGCCGTTGGGTACGTTGCTACGGGGTATGCCGGGCTACTCCGGTGCAACCATCACCGGAGATGGTCGTGTGGCGATGATTCTTGATGTATCCAGCATGTTGGATAAGCAGATCGGTATTGATTATGTAGCTATTGCGGAAGAGGGGTTGGCAGCATGAGTGTAAGCTTTCATGATAATCGTTTTATCACCTTTACCATCAATAACGAAATTTACGCGATTGAGGTGCTGAAGATTCAAGAGGTGATCTATATTCCAGAGATTACCAAGGTTCCGGGTGCGCCCGATTTTGTGGTGGGAGTGATCAATCTACGAGGTATCTTGTTAACCATTGTGGATACCTCCATGGAGTTCGGATTGACACGCCAGCCAGATGACCGATATAACCGTATTGTGGTGGTCAATTTGGGGGGGGATGATCGTGTCGGACTGCTGGTCGATGACGTCTCTGAGGTGGTCTCCCTTGATGTGGATGCCAGAGAACCCTTGCCTACCCTTCAAGGGGGGCGGCTGGCGCTATATGCACACCACATCATCCACCATGATGACAGGCCCGTGATGCTGTTGGAGATGGAACGTATTGTCGACGCGGTCAGTTGGGGTGCTGCTGCATGAGGGCTAAGTATGATCGATATCTCAATCAAAATGCCACCCGCACCTACGCCGCCCAAACATAGCGGTGTTGATCCTGTAACCACAATTCCACGCTCTCATCGCGTTGATGAAACGGAGTCGGATCGAGAGCACGAACAGCCTCAGAAACGCAAAAAAGAGCACCATTCTACAGAGCATCAACCACAACAAGATAAGAGTTCGGTTGATGAATCGCATCCTCATATTGACAACTATGCTTGATAGGGCTTAGTCTCTCCCTGAAACGATACAGGAGAGATTTTAAATGCAGACTCAGGCAGCAGGGGAGCAGTACAATAATCCCAGTGAAGAGATGGAAGGGCAGTCCTCATTCTATGCAGAAGGGGATGGTCTGGTAGAAGAGGAGAAGGATGTTCGTCAACATCTGACCTTTGTACTGGGCGGAGAGGAGTACGGCTTTGATATCTTGCGCGTTCAGGAGATCAAGGGGTGGGAAGTCCCTACCGTGATCCCCAATACCCCCGACTATGTGAAAGGGGTGATTAATCTGCGTGGTGCCATTGTTCCGGTTATTGATTTACGTCTTCGTTTTCAACTGGAAGATGTGCGCTATGATGAACTGACGGTAGTGATTGTAGTGCATGTGCGCGTACTGGATAGCCATGCGGATGGAGAAGAGCCAAGCTACAATAATAAAGTGGTGGGTGTAGTGGTCGATGGGGTTTCCGATGTATGTAATGTAGAGTTGGACAATATTCGCCCCGCACCAGACTTCCGTGGAGTGATCAGCTCTGATTTTGTAACCGGGCTGACCACAGAGAATGAGAAGATGGTTGTGTTGTTGGATATCGACCACCTGATCAACGAAGGTATCATGAACCAACTGGACTCAATGCTCCCTTAAGAACTCTCTTAAGCACTATAATTATGCAAGAAAATGCAACCTCTGAATTTAGCTATACGGATGAAGACTTCACACGTGTACAGAAAATTATCGGCGAGCATGCCGGAATAAACCTCTCAGATGCAAAGAGAAGCCTAGTTTACAATCGGCTGACCAAGCGTCTACGCATGTTTGGTATGCGTGCGTTTAGTGAGTATCTTGACTATGTGGATGAGCATGTTGAAGAGGAGTTTAGCCACTTCGTTAATGCTATTACCACCAATCTCACCTTCTTCTTCCGCGAAGAGCACCATTTTGATTTTCTTCGGGATGTTGATTTTGCGCGTTTGATGGAGCGCAATAAAGCCACCAAGCGGATTAGAATCTGGTCGGCAGGTTGCTCTACAGGAGAGGAGCCGTACTCACTAGCGATTACCGTCAAAGAGAATATTCCAAAGGGGTGGGATGTGAAGATCTTGGCCACGGATCTCGACTTTAATGTGGTGGACCATGGCAAGGCTGGGGTCTATGATCAACGTCGTGTAGAGGGGATGAGTAAAGAGCGTCTCAATCGCTGGTTTCGTAAAGGAAGCGGAGAGAATGAGGGTAAGGTGCGCGTGGTTGATGAGTTGCGTGAATTGATTACCTTTAAACAGCTTAATTTGATGCATGACTGGCCGATAAAGGGGCCGTTTGATATCATCTTTTGCAGAAACGTGATGATCTATTTCAATAAAGAGACGCAGTCCAAATTGACAGATCGTTATGCAAAGCTACTCGCAGAAGATGGGCACCTGATTATTGGTCACTCAGAGTCGCTGTTTAAGGTCTCCGAACATTTCAAATTGATCGGCAAGACCATTTACCAAAAAATTTAGACAGGCAGCAGAATGATACAGAAACCCAGTGATAATCAGGTGCTGCCCGGCTTTGAGCATGTGCGTCGAGGATGGAAGAACCCGTTTAACAGCTATGTAAGCACGATACTGCCCGGAGAGTACTTTGTTACCAAAGGGTCCGATGGCATTGAGACCGTGCTTGGCTCTTGTGTTGCAGCTTGTGTTAGAGATAGACAAACCGGTATCGGAGGCATGAACCACTTCATGTTACCCGTGGATAAAGGGAATGCCGATGCCAGTGGTAAGATCTCTGATGCAACCCGTTATGGCAACTTTGCCATGGAGCACTTGATTAACGATGTGCTTAAACATGGTGGCCGAAGAGAGAACCTAGAGTTCAAAGTGGCTGGCGGTGGTCGTATCCTCAACCAAATGGCAAAGATCGGTTGGTATAATATCGGATTTGTTTTTGACTATATCTTTACAGAGGGCTTTCAGATCCTCTCTCATGATATTGGTGATGTCTTTCCCCGAAAGGTGATCTACTTCCCCAGTACAGGGGTGATGAAGGTAAAGCGGCTGCGTTCACTGCATGAGAAGCAAGAGTCGCTACGTGAAGAGAAGGCCTTTCTGGATGATCCGTCTGCTGCTGGTGTGCGGACGGAAGGTGAAATTGAACTCTTTTAACCTCAATGATTTGAAGGAATAAATCTTGATTAAGGTACTGATTGTTGATGATTCTGCGCTGATTCGTAAAATGCTGGGTTCAATCCTGAGCAATGCTCCAGGAATTGAGGTTGTGGGTTCGGCTTCAGACCCCTACGTGGCGCGTGAGAAGATTAAAAAACTCAAGCCCGACATGATTACGTTGGATGTGGAGATGCCGAAGATGGATGGTGTCACCTTCCTACGTAACCTGATGCGCCTTCATCCGATGCCGGTGTTGATGGTCTCCTCACTGACCGAGCATGGTGCGGATATCACCCTACAGGCGTTAGAAGCCGGTGCTGTCGACTTTGTGACCAAACCTAAAGTGGATTTGGCTAATACCTTTGAGTCCTATGGGGCGGAGATTGTTGAGAAGGTGAGGGTGGTTGCTCGAGCCAACGTCAAACAGATCATTACCCGCTCCTCCTCTGCGCCTGCTCATGTATTAGGTACGGCGGGCCCCAGTGAAGGGGATGTGGGTGGTAAAGCGGTCCCCAAGAAGTTCAATACCGATGTTGTGCTGGCAAAAAGTTCGGGTAATCGTCACTTTCAAACCACAGACAAAGTTATTGCGATCGGTGCCTCAACCGGTGGGACCGAAGCCATCCGTGTGGTGTTGGAAACCTTGCCTCCGGGTACCCCCGGGGTCGTTATTGTGCAGCACATCCCCGCAGCATTTAGTAAGCCATTTGCAGAGCGGATGAACAACTCCTCCGCCATGAACGTGATGCACGCAGAGGATGGGCAGCAGATTATTCCAGGGCACGTCTATATTGCACCAGGTGATCAGCATCTGATGGTGGTGCGTGATGGTGCACGTTATATTTGCCGACTCAATGATGGCGAGCTGGTAAATCGTCATAAGCCCTCGGTCGATGTATTGTTTCGCTCGATGGCTGAGAACGTAGGCCCCAACGGTATTGCCGTGATGCTGACTGGCATGGGGGGAGATGGTGCAGCCGGGATGAAAGAGATGCTGGATGTCGGAGCCAAGACCATTGCGCAGGATGAGCGCAGTAGCGTTGTCTGGGGGATGCCGGGTGAGGCGGTCAAGGCGGGTGCTGTAGAGCAGGTACTGCCATTGGGTGATGTGGCTGAGGCAGTGCTCAAGCTGGCGCGATAGAGAGGTTTAAGGGGAGGGCTGGGGAGGAGGTAGAGTGTAAGAGTTTATGCAGCGCTTAATACCATCGCGTAGAGCTGCTCAATCTCCTGATTCCAGATGTCGCTGTTGATGGTCTCCAGCACCATAGGAATTTCATCAATGCGGCTGTCATTCATCAGCTGGCGAAAACCTTCCAACCCAATATTCCCTTTGCCGATACTTTGGTGGCGGTCAACTCGGCTCTCAAACTCTGATTTGCAGTCGTTCAGGTGCATCCCTTGTAGGTAGTTGAACCCCACAATCTCATCAAAGGCGTTCATCGTCTGTTGGTAAGCCGCTTCCGTTCTTAGATCATATCCTGCAGCAAAGGCGTGGCAGGTGTCGATGCAGACCCCAACGCGTGACTTGTCCTCGACCTTGTCGATGATGTGCGCCAGATGCTCAAAACGGAACCCCATGTTTGAACCCTGTCCTGCAGTATTCTCAATTACCGCAGAGACCCCTTGGGTCTTCTCCAGTGCGTAGTTGAGTGACTCTGCAATATAATCCAGACACTGCGCTTCACTGATCTTCTTCAGGTGGCTGCCGGGGTGGAAGTTGAGTCGGTCTAGCCCCAGCTGGTGGCAGCGCTCCAGCTCGTCAATAAAGGCGTTGAGAGACTTCTGGCGAGGCTCCTCTTCGGGGTGCCCTAAGTTGATCAGGTAGCTGTCATGGGGGAGTACTTGATGGGGCTGGTAGCCATGGCGCTCCATCGCGGCATGGAAGCCATCAATCTGCTCTGTGGTCAGCGGCTTAGCGTTCCACTGGCGCTGGTTCTTGGTGAACAGTGCAAACCCCTTGGCACCAATCTTATGGGCGTTATCGGGCGCATTCTGCACGCCTCCCGCTGCACTTACGTGTGCACCTAACCATTTCATCAAAAATCTCCGTTGGCACCAGCGGTCATGATGGTCATGATCTTGGTGTTGGTGGATACCGCAATACGGTAGATCTCATCGGGCAGCAAGCTTCTGGAGATCATCATGTTGAGGTTGAGTGTAGTGAGCCAAGGTGTGCCGTTATTATCCTCTACCAGCGCAATGCGGCAAGGCATGTAGGAGGCGTAAATAATATCGTGGCGTACCATCTTGGCGGCATCTTCGGGGTTACAAAACTGGAAGATCTCAATGTGGGGGGAGGCGATCCCGCGTTGCTGCAGTGCCTTTGAGGTCTGTTGACGGCCTACCAGTTTAAGGTTGAGGTCTGCTGCCTTGGAGAGCATTGCCTGTGAGGCATCTTCAATGGAGATGCCGGGAGCCAGCTGCATTTTGACAACGGAGTGCTCAACCAAGATCTCCTCGGTGGGGGAGTGAATGGGTGTGTGAGTGGCGAATGTAGAGCTGGAGAGCAGTAGAGCTGCCAGTAGTGTAAGGAGTGTTTTATTCATGCAAACGATTTTATCACAGCCCCTCCGAGACATTGTTCCCCCTGAAAGAAAACCATCGACTGTCCGGGCGTTACCGCACGTTGGGGCTGTTTAAAGTTCACTACGGCCCCTGTTGTATCCATCTGAGTGATGGAGCACGCTTGGTCTGCTTGTCGATAGCGGTGTTGAGCAGTGCACTGTAGTGGCAGTGAGCTGGTTTCATCTCCAATCCAATGGATCGGTTCACACTGCACCTGCTGGCTCATCAGTAGTGGGTGATTCTTCTCCTGACCGGCAATCAGCACATTTCGCTCTAGATCTTTTGCAACGGCATACCACGGCTCCTCGCTGTACTCTGCAAGGCCGCCGATCCCCAACCCTTTACGTTGCCCCAAGGTGTGATACATCAACCCTTGATGGTGGCCGATCACCTCGCCCTCTGGGGTCTCTATCTCACCCGGTTGAGCGGGCAGGTACTGACTGAGGAAGGTTCGAAAATCACGTTCACCGATAAAACAGATGCCTGTGCTGTCCCTCTTATTTGCATTACAGAATCCAGCCGCTTCGGCAATCGCTCGCACTTCACCCTTCTCAATTTCGCCCAATGGGAAACGGGCGTAGCGTAGCTGTTTCTGGTTGAGTTGGTGGAGGAAATAAGATTGATCTTTGTTGCGGTCCAGCCCTTTCAGCAGTTGAAACTGCTCATCTACCTCCCGCACACGTGCATAGTGACCGGTAGCGATGGTATCAGCCCCTAGTTCCAGCGCATGTTCTAGAAAGGCGCGAAACTTGATCTCCTTGTTACAGAGGATGTCTGGGTTGGGGGTGCGCCCTGCACCATACTCATCCAGAAAGTGGCGGAAGACCCGCTCCCAATACTCGTGTGAAAAGTTGACACTGTGGAGGCGAATCCCGAGTTGATCGGCTACGCTTTGTGCATCAGCTAAATCCTCTTCGGCACTACAGTAGCCCGCTTCATCGTCCTCCTCCCAATTTTTCATAAACAGGGCCTCAACCTCGTGGCCTTGCTCTAGCAACAGTTTGGCTGCAACAGCCGAGTCCACCCCACCGGAGAGGCCTACCATGACCTTGCTTCTCTGGTTGTTGCTCATGAGGTGACTGGAGGGTGATACTCAGGAAGGTCAGAGTGAATCATCCCCAGAGGGTAGCTCTCATCCCGAAGGTAATCCTCAATGCAGCGTAGTACCATTGGGCTGCGCAGTCGCTCTTTCTCTAGCAAAATCTCTTCATAGGTGAGCCAGATGGTACGTAGAATTCCGTGGTCTAGTTGACGATGGGGATCGTGGCGGGTGACTGGCCCAGTAAAGGTCATACGCAGGTATTGGCGCTGGCGCACGGGGTCAATGGACTGGTAGATGCCCTGTAGATGAGTGGGCTTAAAGTGCCAACCGGTCTCTTCTAACGTCTCTCTTACTGCGGCCTGTTCGGGGGTTTCACCAAACTCCATATGGCCCGCGGGCTGATTG
>Ga0233446_1000250_pt1 | contig 64559 bp, 64 predicted proteins | sample SI_124_October20_4_FD_182780 | JGI IMG/M metagenome (GOLD analysis project Ga0233446, IMG submission 182780) | Seawater microbial communities from Saanich Inlet, British Columbia, Canada - SI_124_October2016_120_MG | ecosystem: Environmental > Aquatic > Marine > Inlet | place: Canada: British...
CCGAGCTATATAAACATTTTGTCGGTGAAAAAACGATTCAACCCCGAGCATCTCCCGATGTGTACACAATTCCCCGCCCCCCAGCTTAACCGATTTCTCCGACATTAAAGGGCAAGAACACGTCAAGCGTGCCCTAGAAGTTGCCGCATCTGGAAGTCATAACCTTCTTATGATGGGCCCACCCGGGGCAGGAAAAACCCTCATCGCTCGCGCCATCCCCAGCATTTTGCCCGATATGAGCATCGAAGAAGCCCTTGATGTGACCCGGATCTATTCGGTCGCAGACCAACTTCCAGCAGATACACCCTTGATGCAATTAAGACCTTTCCGTGCCCCGCATCACACCATCAGCCACGCGGGATTAGTGGGCGGTGGCAATTGGCCCCGCCCCGGAGAGATTTCTCTTGCGCATCGTGGTGTGCTATTCTTGGATGAATTCCCTGAGTTCGGCTCGCGCGTCCTTGAAGTAATGCGCCAACCAATGGAAGATAAACAAGTGACTATTAGTAGAGCACAAGGTTCGCTAACCTTCCCCGCCAATTTTCAACTGATAGCGGCGATGAACCCATGTCCTTGTGGCTACTTTTCTGACCCCGAACGCGCCTGCACCTGCTCCCATCAAACTGTGACGCGCTATCAAAAACGAATATCTGGTCCCATGCTCGATAGAATTGATATTCACATCGAAGTGCCACGCGTAGATTTTGAGAAATTGTCTGATAATAGGCGGGGAGAATCGTCGGAGGAGATTCGTGTTCGGGTAGATGCAGCACGCAAAAAACAAAGAGCGCGTTTCGCGGGTCTTAATAACGGGGTAATGACCAATGCCGATATGCGCGTCGCTGAAGTACGTCAATTTTGCGAACTAGATATTGAAGGGCAGACTCTCATCAAAGCTGCAATGACCCAGCTTCAACTATCCGCTCGGGCTTATCATCGCATTTTGAAGTTGGCTCGTACGATCGCGGACTTGGCAGGAGAGGAGAATATTCAACCCACACATCTGGCAGAGGCATTGCAGTATAGACCGAAGGGGATGATGGTGTAATTCTGTTGTTTAGTAATGATCTTTGCTATAATCTTCCAGATACTAAGATGGTTGGATAAAGTAAGGAGCGAAGATGAGCAATGCCAGTATCAATTCGTTAGCCCGTATTCGGAGCAGGTTGCCTAACTTGGCGGCGGCGGAACGTCAGGTTGCCGACTGGATTCTTCAGCACTCAGAAGAGGTCGTGCAATCGTCTATGGCGCAGGTGGCTTTGGAGTGTGGTGTGAGCGATACTACGGTTTTGCGCTTTTGCCGCGCGGCGGGTTTTAAGGGGTATATGGATTTGAAGCTCTCTGTGGCTCGTGATATGGCAAGCCCCACTCAATTGGTTCATGATGATATTTCTGTAGGCGACTCTACGGCATCGGTAGCGCGCAAAGTCTTTATGTCACATATTCAGGCTTTATATGACACTTTGGAAGTTTTGGACAAAGATGCACTATCTAAAGCAGTAGAGATGATCCTTGAAGCGAAGAGTGTTTTTATTATTGGTGTGGGGACATCCAACCCAATTGTTAATGAAGCGTATAACAAATTCTTTCGTTTGGGCTTAAATTGCCATGTGCAGACAGATTCTTATTTGCAGCTTATGCAGGCTTCGCTTATGGGAAAGGGGACATTGGTAATCGCTATTTCTCATTCAGGATCTTCTGAAGATCCCGTTTTATCTTTAGAAGAAGCAAAAAGAAATGGGGCTAAATCTATTGTTATTACGGGCAATGCGGATTCTCCTCTTACCAATCTGGCAGATGTTGTTTTCCTTGCCGTCTCTCAAGAGACGCGCGCGGAGGCAATCGCTTCCCGTATTGCGCAAATGACCATCGTTGATGCTTTATATGTGATCGTTTCGTTGAGCATGTTGGAAACAGCAACTGCAAATGAAGACCAAATTTGGAAGGCAATCATTCAGAAGACTCTATAGTCTATGCTTGGGTAATATTTCTTGCTCTCTGTAAATTAATTTTACAAGTGAAAAATTAGGGCAGTATAGTATCTTTTTCGTTCCGCCCCTTGCGCTTCTAGCGCAAGGGGCGGTTTTTACAGAGTGGTGAACTCGTTGGTCATGAGATAATAAGGACATGAAAAAGTGTCCAAAATGCCAAGAAGAAAGCAATCAAGTCAAAGCTGGGAAGACAGCAGCAGGTAGCCAGCGTTATAAATGTCAACACTGTAAAACCAGATACACGCCAGAGCCAAAAGAACGAGGTTATTCAGATGAACTGCGAATACGAGCGATTCGGATGTATGTGGATGGGATCAATTACCGTCGGATAGGTCGTCATCTAGGCGTGCATCATACAAGTGTGATCAATTGGGTGAAAGCATTTGCAGCTCAACTGCCTGATGCTCCTGTGCCAGAAGAGCTGCCTACGATTGAACTTGATGAGCTCTTCACCTTCATTGAGACGAAAAAAAACGTATCTACATAGTGACAGCCGTTGAGAGAAATACTCGATGTGTGATTGGTTGGCGTGTGTTGTGGCAAAGAGACCAAGAAGTTTTTCAGGACATGATTGACACTAGCCCCAAAGCACAGCAGTATTTTAGTGATGCCTTTCCTGTCTATTCATCTCTAGTTTATTACCCGGGCAAATTTCGTATTTCAGATGGAAAGACGGACACCTTTTCTGTTGAAGGTGTGAACGCAGAGTTTCGCCATTATTTAGCTCGATTGGTTCGTCGCTCACGGTGCTTCTCAGATGTCCTCATGCCCTCGCTTGTGCTATCAAGCTATTTGTCTATTGCCATAACAGTCGCCAACTCTATAAACAGAAGTATCCTAAATATCCTACTCATCTTATTGACTTCGTGTCCTTGTAGTTCACCACTCTGGGTTTTTATTTTCTATTGACAAGCAAGAGAAAGTGCTATAATATGTGGTGGTAACAGAACCTTTTTCATGTTTTAGAAGTGGCAACGCTACATACAGTAAAATAATGAATATTCGCGAAATCAATTCCCTAGCCCGCATACGAAGCAGATTGCCAAATCTGGCTACTGCCGAGCGTCAGGTCGCGGATTGGGTTTTGCATCACTCTGACACAGTTATACAATCATCTATGGCGCAAGTTGCTATAGAATGTGGGGTTAGTGACACAACCGTTTTACGTTTTTGCCGCGCAGCAGGTTTTAAGGGGTATATGGATTTGAAATTGTCTATCGCCCGTGATATGACAAGCCCGACCCAATTGGTTCATGATGATATCGAAGAGGGAGATTCTTCCTCTGTTGTTGCCCGTAAGGTTTTTCTTTCCCATATTCAGGCACTATATGATACTCTGTCAGTTCTGGATGAGAAGGACCTGGACAAAGCTGTAAGCCTCATTATTGAAGCTAAGCGTATTTTTATCGTGGGGGTAGGAACATCAAATTCTATCGTTAATGAAGCCTACAACAAATTCTTCCGACTTGGTCTTAATTGTCATGCCCAAACGGATGCTTATTTACAGTTAATGGAAGCTTCTTTGGTAGGTTCAGAGACGCTTGTTATTGCCATTTCCCAATCTGGGAGTTCAACGGACCCTGTGATCACTTTAGAAGAAGCAAGCCGCAATGGCGCAAAATCTATTGTTATTACCGGTCACGCAGGTTCGCCTCTTACTAGTTTTGCTGATGTTGTTTTCCTTGCAGTCTCTCAAGAAAGTCGTGCAGAGGCTATTGCTTCTCGCATTGCCCAAATGACTATTGTAGATGCGCTTTATGTTGTAGCTTCCTTCCGCATGTTAGATACGGCTACAAAAAACGAAGACAAAATCTGGAAAGCGATTATCCAAAAGACGCTTTAAATTGTGTTGATGCGGTTTTTCTTAGCCGCTTAATTAATCTGAACAGGAAGTGATGGTTCAGATACTCTAGTTCTTCCAAAGGAGAAGAAATATGAAAAGCAAAATCTTTATGTTGTTCGTAGTGCTGATGTTGGTACTCACAGCATGTGGTGGAGGCGCAGAACCTGCTGCCCCCGAAGCTCCCGCTGCTGATGCCCCCGAAGCTGACGCACCTGCAGAAGAAGCCAGCCTTGAAGGCGTTCCCGAAGCTTTCACCGGTGAGCCTCTCAAAGTTGCCGTTATCCGCAACCTCCCCTCTGACGATCACACCAAGCAATTCTTGGATGGCGCTCGCACAGAAGGCGAATCTTTCGGTATGGTTGTTGATACCTTCATCGCTGATAATGATGATGCCAAATTCCAGGAATTGGTTGCTCAGGCAATCACCAAAGGCTATGATGGCTTGATTATTTCTCACGGCAAAGCAGATTATTCCTATGATATGCTCAAACCCGCCGTTGATGCCGGCATGCAAGTTGTCACTTTCGACACCGTTATCGAAAAAGATGGCGAAACTTTGCCCTCCATCACCACCACCTTCCAAGATGACTTCGCACTCGCAGAACTTTCTGTTGGTGAAATTGCCGCATTAACTGATGGCACAGAGAAAGTTATCAAACTCTGGTGGGGACCTGGCGTTCCTCCGCTTGACCGCCGCGAAACCGTTTACGCTCCTATGGAAGCTGCAGGCGAAATTGAGACCGTAGAAGTGATTGGTCCCACAAACTTCCAAGACGTACAAGGCGATATTGCTGCCAAAGTCGGCGCAGTCTTAGCCAAATACCCGGAAGGCACAGTAGATGCAATTTGGGGTTCATGGGATGAGATGGCAAAAGGCGCGTACACCGCGTTGAAAGATGCCGGTCGTACCGACATCACCCTGATTTCCATTGATGTTTCCAACCAAGATATGAACCTGATGCGTGAAGAGGGCAGCGTTTGGCTCTCCACTGCTGCTGTAGACCCCGGTCTCATCGGCATCGTTGATATGCGCTTACTCGCCATGCAATTTGCTGGTGAAGACACCCCCGACAATTACGATCTCGAAGCCCGCTTGGTAAAAGGCAGTGACTTGTTGCCCGAAACCAATATGCTCAACTTGGGCGATGTTGTTCCCGGTTGGGGACAATCCTCCGCTTTCAACCAAGAATGGATGAACACTTTGCGTGTTGCCAATGGTGGCGAAGCAAGTGAAGTAGACAGTGGCGAAGCCGCTGCCCCTGCAGCAGAAGAGACCGCCGAAGAAGTTGCTATTCCTGAAGTTTTTACTGGCGAACAAATGAAAATCGCTGTTATCCGCAACCTCCCCTCTGACGATCACACCAAGCAATTCCTCGATGGTGCTCGTACAGAAGGCGAATCATTCGGTATGGTTGTTGATACCTTCATCGCTGATAATGATGATGCTAAATTCCAAGAATTGGTTGCTCAGGCAATCATCAAAGGCTACGATGGCTTGATTATCTCTCACGGTAAAGCAGATTATTCTTACGATATGCTCAAACCTGCGATTGACGCTGGCATCGAAGTAGTTACCTTTGACACCGTTATCGAAAAAGATGGCGAAACTCTCCCCACAATTACCACCACCTTCCAAGATGACTTTGCTCTCGCAGAACTCTCTGTTGGCGAAATTGCCGCATTGACCGATGGCACAGAAAAAATCATCAAACTCTGGTGGGGACCTGGCGTTCCTCCGCTTGACCGCCGCGAAACCGTTTACGCTCCCATGGAAGCCGCAGGCGAAATTGAGACCGTAGAAGTAATTGGACCCACAAACTTCCAAGATGTACAAGGCGATATTGCCGCCAAAGTTGGCGCAGTTTTAGCCAAATACCCGGAAGGCACAGTAGATGCAATTTGGGGTTCATGGGATGAAATGGCAAAAGGTGCTTATACCGCCCTTAAAGATGCCGGTCGTACCGACATTACCCTCATCTCCATTGATATTTCCAACCAGGATATGAACCTGATGCGCGAAGAAGGTAGCGTTTGGGTATCCACCGCCGCCGTAGACCCCGGTCTGATCGGTATCGTTGATATGCGCTTGCTCGCTATGCAACTCGCTGGCGAAGAAACCCCCGACAATTACGATCTCGAAGCCCGCTTGGTAAAAGGCAGCGATTTATTGCCCGAAACCAATATGCTCAACTTGGGCGACGTGGTTCCCGGCTGGGGCGAATCTGACGCTTTCAATCAACCTTGGATGGATGCACTGCGCGCTGCTCAGTAAATCCTGCCATTTATTTTGATTTAGACGGATGATGCAAAGTGGCGTGTTCTGGGTAATTTACTTGCTCATTGCACGCCACTTTTTTGATAAAATCATACGCGGGGCGAATAGCTTGGTTGCCGCACCCAAGCAGATGCTCGGCGTGAGCAGAAAAGGGTTTACGCCCAAAAAGATGTTGCTCGAAGGCTCGCAAGTTTAGATCACGCGCGTTTCGAAGCTTTTCATCCAAAAAAAGCAATTATTTTTATTATTCTCTCTCCATCATGCTTGGAGGTGTCCTATTAATACAGAAAAAAAACACAGTTTTGAGATGAAAAACATCTCTATCGAATTCCCCGGTGTGAAAGCACTGTCTAATGTGGATTTTAGCGTTGAAGGCGGCACTATTCATGCGTTGATTGGTGCTAACGGCGCGGGGAAATCTACCTTAATGAAGGTGCTGGGCGGTGTTTATAACCACTACACAGGAGAAATTTTCTTCGATGATGAAAAAGTGGAAATTTGCCACCCACGCGATGCAAAGAAGTTGGGTATTGCGGTTGTGCATCAAGAAGTTGATACTGCGCTTATCCCCTATTTGAATGTTGCCGAAAATATCATGCTTGATGTGATGGCAAATGAGATGGGGAAAAAGCAATTTGTTAATTGGAAGCAAATTCGTGATGCAGCAAGAGGCTTTTTAAAGCGCGTAAATTTAGATTTAAATGTCCGTACTTTGGTACAGGATGTCAGTTTAGCGGATAAACAGAGAATTCTCGTTGCACGAGCACTTGCTGGAAAGTCTGATTTTATTATTTTAGATGAGCCTACCGCACCGCTGAGCCAGACAGAAACAGAAGAACTTTTTGCGCTCATGCGAGATTTGGCGCAAAACCAGCATATCGGCATCGTTTTTATTTCTCATCGTTTACCCGAAATTTTTGAGATTTGCGAGCATATCACTATTTTGCGAGATGGCGAAGTTGTTGCTGATCAGCGTGTTGATTCTCTTACTCAAAAAGAAGTTATTGAACACATGCTAGGGCGGCGTTTTAGCGAAATTTTCCCCAAATCGGATGTTGAGATTGGAGAGACTATTTTTGAAGTCAAAAATCTCTCTGAAGAATATGGCGCAGTGAAAGACGTGAGTTTTTCTGTTGGGGCTGGCGAAATTGTTGGCGTGACGGGGTTGGTAGGCGCAGGTAAAACGGAACTTTGTAAAACGATTTTTGGCGCATTCCCAATTGGGGCGGGCGAGATATTTCTTAAGGGCAAGCAACTCAAAATACGCGAGCCTCACGAAGCTGTCAGGCAGGGTATCGCACTTGTGCCGGAAGAACGCCGCAAGGAGGGAATTCTTGTGGATGAACCGGTTTATATCAATACTTCGGCATCGAGCTTGCATAATTTTTGCCGTGCCTTTGATTTTATTGATACAAAAGCCGAGCGTAAGGCTGCCATTAAGTTGATTGACGATTTAGGCATCCGTACACCAAGTGAAAACCAGAAATTGGCTTTTCTCTCAGGTGGCAACCAGCAAAAAGTGGCGGTCGGGAAGTGGTTGATTGCCGATGCTGAAATTTATGTCTTCGATGAGCCCACCAAAGGTGTGGATGTAGGCGCAAAAAATGAGATTTTTGAATTAATTGGTAATCTGGCTTCCGCCGGAAAAGGCATTATTTATGCTTCGAGCGAAATCCCCGAAATTTTAGGAATCGCCGACCGAACCTATGTAATGTATGACCAAACCATAGCAAAAGAACTGGAAACAGCAAAAACTTCAGAAGAGGAAATTCTCTTCTACTCTGCCGGAGGCAAATAAATGGCTGCAACTACAGATAAAACAAAGCAAGGCGCTGCCAAATTACTGGACTTTTTGAGTAAGTGGGGAACAGTCCTGACCATTTTTATTCTGATTGCTTTCTTTGCGCAAAAAACATCGATCTATGTAGACCCGGATATGTCCTTCTTTGATGCGCTAAGACTGTCGCCCTTTACTTCATCTGCCAACGTCATCACGATTTTACGCAGTATTTCCATCGTAACCGTGATCGCCATCGGCATTACGATCTCGCTAACAGTAGATGGTTTCGATCTCTCAGTTGGCTCGGTTGCCACCTTTGCCGATACATTGGTCATTTCGATGTTTGTTTGGTACGGTATGGAGACACCTGCCGCCGTTCTGATTACACTTTTTGTCATCTTGTCTGTCGCGGTAGTCAACTCTTTCCTAATCGTCAAGCTCAGAATTTTTGATCTCTTGGCTACGCTGGCGGCAATGTTCATTTTTGAAGGCGTGGCGCTCACCTACACCGGCGGCGGCTCCATCAGCCAAGGGATGCCCCGTCTGGATGGCACACCCACAGACGGCACCATCCCCGAAGTCTTCCGTCTGCTCGGACAATCACCCTATATCATCATTACCATGTTGGTGATCGTTGCCTTGGCGCATATCTTCCTGAACTACACCAAACACGGACGTTACCTGTATGTTGTCGGTGGCAATGAAGAAGCCGCGCGCCTTTCAGGTATTCCCGTAAAACGCTATCGCACCCTCGCATACTTCCTTTCTGCATTTTTGGCAGGTATTGGTGGTCTTATGTTGGCGGCACGCATTGGTTCTGCACAAGTAAATGCCGGTGCAGGCTTCCTGATGCCCGCCGTAGCCGCAGCTTTTATTGGTTACTCTGTGGGCGGCATCAAAAAACCGAATGCCATCGGCACGCTTATTGGCGCAGTTTTGGTCGGCATTCTTGAAAACGGTCTCATTATGATGTCCGTACCCTACTACTCACTTAATATCGTCAAGGGCTTGGTTTTAGCCATCGCTCTTGCTATCACTTATTATCGTAAAACTCGCTAAATAAAAGGGAGAACTTCTATGAATATAGATGGAAAGCACTATCGCACAATTTGGTTAAAAGAAGATGACGAAAAAGTTGTTCAAATTATTGACCAACGTCCTCTTCCGCATGAATTTGTCATCGAAGATTTGACAACCGTAGATGAAGTTGCTGACGCTATTCAAGAAATGCACGTTCGTGGCGCGGGATTGATCGGCGCAACCGCTGGATTTGGCATGTACATCGCCGCCCTCAATGCGCCGAAGGACGATACGTTCATGTCCCAACTTGCTACCGATGGTGATCAGTTGAAAGCAACCCGACCAACTGCCGTTAACCTCGCGTGGGCAGTCGATCGCCAACTCGAAGCGATTGCCGCAGTAGACGGTGACGTAGACGCAAAAGTCGCCAAAGCGAAAGAGATCGCTCTCATAATCGCAGACGAAGACGCAGATTTCTGCCGTCGTCTTGGTGAACACGGCGTATCCATCATCGAAGAGATCAGCAAAGCCAAAAATGGTGATGTGGTCAATATCCTGACTCACTGCAACGCCGGTTGGCTCGCCTTTGTAGACTATGGTTCCGCCACCGCGCCCATGTACGCCGCCCATGACAAAGGAATCAAAATCCACGTCTGGGTAGATGAAACCCGCCCCCGCAATCAAGGTGCTCGTATGACCGCCTGGGAACTCGGTCAACACGGCGTTCCCCACACCGTAATTCCCGATAATGTCGGCGGCCACCTCATGCAACACGGTCTCGTGGACTTGGTCATCACAGGCACAGACCGCACAACCCACACAGGCGATGTTGGCAACAAAATCGGCACCTATCTCAAAGCCCTTGCTGCAAAAGACAACGATGTTCCTTTTTACACAGCTCTCCCTTCCTCCACATTTGATTGGGTGATGAAAGACGGCGTAAAAGAAATCCCCATCGAGCAACGCGATGGCGAAGAAGTGAAGTATATTCAGGGCAAGCATAATGGCGAAGTCAAAAAAGTCTTGCTCACCCCCGAAGACAGCCCCGCCGCCAATTACGCCTTCGATGTCACCCCCGCCCGCCTCGTGACAGGATTAATCACTGAGCGTGGCGTTTGTGATGCCTCAGAAGAAGGTGTATTGGGTTTGTATCCTGAAAAGAAGAAATAGTATCTAGCGTAGCCGCTGATTGAGTAGGATGACAGTATTATCGTCATCCGTATCGAAATCAAGGTGAAGCGGTGTTCTTTGATCCCGTTCTTGGTTTCGATACGGCGAAAAACATCGCCTACTCAACCAGCGAGCTAGATTATAAAAAAGAAAGGACTAAAAAAAATGGCATATTACCCCCTAGACATAGAAACAGTCGCAGACTACGTCAGATGTCGTCCGGCACTAAAAGATTTTTTCCCCGCTGACGCAAAAGTCAGCGCACGAGAAGTTGGCGACGGCAATCTGAACTTCGTTTTCTTCGTAGAAAATGATGACGACCCCAATAATTCTCTCGTCCTGAAGCAAGCCCTGCCTTATCTGCGTGTGATCGGCGAAGATTGGCCCCTCACTCAGGAACGTGTCCGTTACGAGACGCAGGCTTTGCGTGAACATAATAAAGTCGCCCCCGGCTTAGCTCCTGAAGTGCTTGATTACAACGAAGAAATGTCCACGCTTGCCATGGAACATCTCCGCAGCCACGAAATCATGCGCTTCCCGATGATTGCGCGCAAACGCTTCCCGAAATTTGCCGACCATATCAGCACCTTTTTAGCGAACTCTCTTTTCTACACTTCTGACCTCTACTTAACTGGCGAAGAAAAGAAGAAATATCAAGAACTCTTCACCAACGAAGAACTCCGCAAACTTCAGGAAGATTTCGTCTACACCAATCCCTATATGGAATCCGAAGAAAACAACTGGAATCCACTGATTGATGCCGAAGTTCAAGCTGTTCGCTCCAGCGCTGAACTAAAAATGGCAATCGCCGAAGCAAAACGAGCCTATACCACTCACGCCGAAGCCCTCATCCACGCCGATTTGCACACTGGCTCGATCATGCTCAACGAAGAAGATACCCGTGTTATCGACCCCGAATTCGCTTTCTTCGGTCCTATGGGCTACGACATCGGCGCAGTCTTGCAAAATCTCATCCTGAACTATCTTTCGCATTACGGGCACACCCCCGACAAAGCCGAGCGAGAAAGCTACCAAGCCTATATCGCCGAAACCGTTCACGACATCTGGGTAGGTTTTGCCGCCAAATTTGACGCTCTCTGGGCAGAAAATAATAATGGCGAAGCCGTCCCCACCAAATACTGGGATTTTGACGGCGGTGCAGAAGCCTTCGCCGAATACCGCCGCCGCTACATCCTGCGCATCTTGCGCGACACCGCTCATCACGGCGGCACAAAATTCTTGCGCCGCACAATGGGCATCGTCAGCGTCCCCGACACCAGCAGCATCGAAGACGAAGCAAAACGCGCCATCGCCGAAGCCGCCGCCATCCGCATCGGCTCGCGCTGGGTACTCGAAAAAGACACTTTCAATAGTATTGATGATTTGCTCGCTATCGTCAGTGAAGAGACCAAAGACATCACCGTATAGCGTAGACACTCGGTTTTTTCTCGTGGAACAAGTCAAGTTTTCACAAATGGCTCTGTTTATCACCATCATCATCTTTAAAAAGAAAAATCGAGTGTCTCTGGAACAAAAAATATGAGCATAAAAATTTCCCCATCTGTTCTCTCAGCGGATTTAACCAAGCTGGGCGAGCAGGCAAAAGCGGCAGAAGCAGCCGGTGCAGATTGGCTGCATATAGATGTGATGGATGGATCATTCGTCCCCTGGCTGACATTTGGTGCGCCCATCGTGAAAGCATTGGATGGAATAACCGATACGCCCTTGGACGTTCACTTGCTGACTGACCATCCACATCGCCTCGTCCCCGACATGATCGCCGCTGGAGCCGACATCATCACCGTACAAGCTGAGGCGTGTCCGCATCTACATAACACCATTCACCAAATTAAAAGTTTAGGTGTCAAAGCGGGCGTTGCCCTTAATCCGGCTACGCCGCTCTCCAGCATCGAATATATCCTCAACGCCCTAGATTTGGTGATGATCTTAGCTGTTGACCCTGGTTATGTCGGCATGACAGCTTTTGCCGAAAGTAAGCAAAAAGTGACAGCCCTCTGCAAAATGCTCAAAGAGCGCGGGCTAGACCACATCGAAGTCCAAGTAGATGGCGGCATCAAGGCAAGCAACATCGCCGAATATGTCGAAGCAGGCGCCACCGCCTTTGTGGCTGGCTCCGCTGTATTCAATCAAAAAGCGAGCGTGGCAGGGAATATCGCTACCTTGCGAAAAAATGCCGCGGGCTGAAATTGAAAAAGATTAATATTTCCCCCGCAATAGAAGGAATTATCTTTGACTGTGATGGCACATTAGCAGATACGATGCCCTTACACTGGGAAGCTTGGCATGAAACACTAGACTTTTTTAGTGCAGAATGTCCTCAAGATTTTTTAGAGGTGCTCAAAGGTGTTCCTACAAAAACAATAGTAGAGAAGATTAATAAAAGCTTTGGTTATGTTTTAGACCCAAATCTTTTTTCTGAAGAAAAAGAACGCCGTCTTCTCTCAAAATTGCATCGCGTAAAGTCAATTCAACCTGTTGAAGACCTTGCTAGAGAATATAAAGATATTTTGCCAATGGCGGTTGCTTCAGGTAGTTTGCGTGATAGTGTTTTAGAAACACTAAAAGGCATTGAGATGGATGATTTTTTTGATACAGTCATCACAGCCACAGATGCCGTTAGCCCTAAACCAGATCCAGATATTTTTTTAGAAGCGGCAAAACGGATCCAGATTAAACCGGAAAACTGTCTTGTACTTGAAGACAGTGATGCGGGCATAGAAGCCGCTATAAAAGCTGGGATGCACTTCATTGATGTGCGCCCTACACTAACTTATAAAAAATGATAGATGTGTGTTGCATCTGCTTTTAGATGCGCTGCACATCGGGTCTAGCGCACAGGCGTATTTTATTACCCGACCTGCAATGCATTTGAAAATGCAATGCAGGCCTATCACTCAAAATTCAACATTTAGAACTTACGGAGGTTTATTATGAACTGGGGTATGAAAAACAGAATGTCACGGATTTTTAATCCAGAGACAGGACGCACGTTAATGTTTGCCGTCGATCACGGCTACTTTATGGGACCAACAACGGGACTCGAAAATATCACCGAAACCGTTGACCCGCTGCTCCCTTACGCAGACACATTGATGCTCACTCGTGGCGCACTTCGCAACTATATTGCGCCTGAAAAAGACACATCCATCATCATGCGTGTTTCCAGCGGAACCAGCATCTTGAACAAGAATCTTCTCCACGAAGGTCTCTCTGTCTCGATGGAAGAAGCCATCCGCATGAACGCATCTGCCGTTGCTTTCTCCATTATGGTCGGTGCAGAATTTGAGCGTGATACTTTACTCGCTTTCTCCCAATTAGTGGATGACGCAGAACGCTATGGCATGCCTACTTTGGCTGTCACCGCTGTAGGTAAAGGTCTGGAACGTGATTCCCGTTATTTGGGTCTCGCAAGCCGCATCGCTGGTGAATTGGGCGCACGTATCGTGAAAACCTATTATTGCGATAATTTTGAACATATCACCAGCACTTGCCCTGTCCCCGTTGTGATTGCAGGCGGCAAGAAAGTGCCTGAAAGCGATGCTTTGGACATTGCCTATAAAGCAGTCCAAGCCGGCGCAGCAGGCGTGGATATGGGACGCAATATCTTCCAATCCGAAAGCCCCGTTGCGATGGTGCAAGCTGTCCGTGCTGTTGTGCATGAAAATGCGACCGGTGCTGAAGCCTTTGAGATGTATAAAGATTTGAAATAAATATAGAAACCTGACAGGTTTTCATAGAACTTTTTACGACTAGATGGTTTTTCTTCAAGAGTTTCTGTGTCGTCAAGAGGTATACTGAAACCTGTCAGGTATAGAAGCGATAAGACGAGAGATTGAAAAAACAGAGATGAAATATCTCAATAACTCGGTCTCTCGTTTTTGTTTATAAGTTGGGGAGACCTGACAGGTTTTGCCCCTCAGAAACTGACGGAGTGCTTCGCAAAAACCTGTCAGGTCTGGGATGTCATTAAACGGGAGATATTTTTCTCCGCACTAAAGTTAATTAAAGGGAATCAAGCCCAAATCAAGAGAGAAGCGGCTTTTCATCCCAGAAAAAAGATTTAGGAGCTATTATTATGCGCGTTGCAATGTATTATAAAAACGACGATGTTCGTTTAGAAGAAATGGAAAAGCCCAAAGCTGGCGCGGGCGAGGTGTTGGTAAAGGTGATTGCGAGCGGCGTTTGCGGCTCGGATGTGATGGAATGGTATCGCATCAAGAAGGCACCGATTGTTTTGGGGCATGAGTTGACGGGCGATATTGCCGAAGTTGGCGAAGGCGTTGAAGGTTTTGAAGTGGGAGATCGGGTAGTTTTTACCCACCATGTTCCTTGCAATAATTGCCGTTATTGTATGGCGGGGCAACAGACGCTTTGCAATACCCTGCATAACACAAAATTTTACCCGGGCGGATTTTCGGAGTACGTGCGTGTGCCGAAAATCAACGTGGATAAGGGCGGCGTGATTAAATTGCCCGAATCGGTCTCTTATGAAGACGGCACTTTCGTTGAGCCTTTGGGATGCGCCATCCGTGGACACCGCAAGGCAAGGATGACACCAGGATCGAGCGTTTTGGTCTTGGGCAGTGGGCTTTCTGGTTTACTGCATATCCAGCTTGCGAAGGCACTCGGCGCAGGTCGAATTGTGGCGACAGATGTGAATGAATATAGACTTAATTTAGCATCCGAAACAGGCGCAGATTTCGCTTTTAATGCCCTCGAAGATGGATTGATGGAAAACCTTCTGGATGCAAATGAAGGGCGTGGCTACGATTTTGTAATCATCTGCACGGCGGTTCCTGTCGCTTTCCAGCAAGCTATCCAAGCTGCTGAAACGGGTGGAACGGTTTTACTTTATGCGATTAACACCCCCGGCACAGAAGTCCCCTTTGCGATTTACGATTTCTATATGAAAGGCGTAAATTTGATCTCAACTTATGGCGCAAGCCCCCTCGATTTGGAAGAGGCTTTGGCATTAATTCAACATGGTCGAGTTGATGTGAGAGATTTCATTACTCATCGTTTGCCTTTGGCTGAGACCGTTGACGGTTTTCAGTTGACGGCTAAGGCAGAGAATTCGATGAAGGTGATTATTGAGCCGCAAGTTTAAATACTTTTTCACCACAAAGGCACAGAGTACACGAAGTTTTTCTTTGTGCCCACCAAGAAAAACTTTGTACTCTTAGTGTCTTTGTGGTGAATGTCTTTTATTTTGATATAGGGATTATTATGACACTAAAAATCATCGGTCCAAACGACCCCGCTCTTGAGGTATTAGAAGCAGCTCTAGCCCAACGCCCAGATTTGAATGCCGAGCTAGAAATCATCCCGTGGCCCGAGTATAGGGATGCGCTGATGGCGACCCTGCAAGCAGATGTCGCCCCAAACCAAGCTGTTTTTGTGCCTGGGCATATCTGGTTACCAGAGTTTGCAGATGCGGGCTATCTCGCCGACATTACATCGCTTTTGGCAGATGCGCCAGCCGAAGTTTTGGCGGATTATGACCCTGAAGATATTATCCCCTCCATTGCGGATGAGAGTAAATATCAGGGGAAACAGTATCAACTTCCCTTTTTTTCGGACGGGCATATTCTTTTTTATCGCTCAGATTTGATAGAATTAGATGAGAGCGAAGGCGTTCCCATTGTCTCCACTAAAGAGCTGGCAAAGATGGCAAAAACTGAGCATAATCCATCTAAAATTTATGGATTAGCTCTCAAAGCCGATGCCAGCGAGATTTTTACTGATTTTCTCCCTTATCTTTGGGAAGCGGGCGGGCACATCTTTGATGAAGATGGCAATCCCGATGTAGCGAACGAGATAAATATCGCTGCGCTGCAATCTTATTGCGATCTACGTCAGTTTTGCCCTCCGCAAACGCAGGCTTATGGCAATGGCGAGATCGCAAAGAGCATCCGCAAAGGCGAAGCGGCACTCGTCGCCAATTGGGGCGGGCAAACTGCGCCTCTTCTGCTCGATGCCGACAACCCGAACCAAGCCAAATACAAGTGCGCCACCTTCCCAATCCCATGGAACGCCACTTGGGGCATCGCCATCCCCGCTAATCAATCGGCATCCAGTCAAAGAGAATCCCTCACAACTTTGCTCCAACTTTTGAATAAAGCACAAGATAAAGAGATCACAAAAGTTGCAGGAAGCCCCGTTCGGCAGAGCAGTTATGCGCCCGAAGAGATGCAAAAATATCGCTGGCTGGCAGCGCAACGTGAGATGCTCGAACGTGCCAAACCGCTCCCCGCTGTCCCCGAATTGGGCTCATTTTTGGGCGAACTTTATGGTGCGGTGCATGATGCTTTTACGGGTAAATCCACGCCCGCCGATGCGCTGAAAAATGTTCGAACTTAAAAACTTTTCACCACGAAGAGCACGAAGAAGCACAAAGGAAAAGCTTTTTGTTTTTAACTTTGTGACCCTTTGTGTCTTTCGTGGTAAAAAAAGGAGATTAAAATGTCTTTTCGCAGCCTAGAATGGATTGCCCCCGCCACCCTGCGGATGCTCGACCAGCGCAAACTCCCCACTGAAACCATCTATAACGATTACGAAACCTACGCCGAAGTTGCGCAAGCCATACGGGATATGGTGACGAGGGGCGCGCCCGCGATTGCGGTTGCCGCATCTTATGGATTGGCTCTAACAGCGGTGCGCTCCCAAGCAGCGGACGTGGACGCTCTTAAATTGGAGCTTGCTACCGCTATGGATGCTTTGCGTGCGTCTCGACCAACTGCCGTTAATCTCTTTTGGGCAATGGATCGGATGGAAGCCATGATCGCTGACCCCAATCTGGACAGCGTTGATGCGCTCAAAGATGCCGTACTCGCCGAAGCCCACGCCATCTTTGAAGAAGACGTGGAAATCAACAAATCCATCGGCAGAAACGCCATGCCGCTCGTCCCCGAAGGTGCGACTATCATCCATCATTGCAATACTGGCTCATTGGCGACTGTGGATTATGGCACGGCGTTGGGAATCATCCGCATGGCGCATGAAGAAGGCAAAAATATCTTTGCCCTGCTCGACGAGACCCGCCCCCGTTTACAGGGGGGGCGTTTGTCGGCTTATGAGCTGAAAGAACAGGGAGTCCCCTTCAAGGTGATTGTGGATGGCGCATCGGGTCACTTCATGCGTAGACATGGCGTTGATTTATGCGTAGTCGGCGCAGATCGGGTTGCGGCGAATGGCGATACAGCGAATAAAATCGGGACATATAATTTAGCGGTTGTGGCGCATGAGAATAATGTCCCCTTTTATGTAGCTGCTCCCACGACAACAATAGATATGGCAACCAAGCACGGGGACGAGATAGAGATCGAAGAACGCCCAGCAAGTGAAATCACGCACGTTCGTGAATGTCAGATCACGCCAGATGATATTGAAGTCGGCAATCCCGCTTTTGATGTGACCCCATCCAAATATATTACAGCGATTATCACAGAGAAGGGTGTAGTTTATCCGCCTTTTGATGAGGGGTTGATGGCGTTGATGGGATAAATGAAACGTGCCGCTATGGTTTCGATACGCTCCGAAAAAACATTCGGAGCTACTCAACCGCCGCTAGTTTTTTCTTTAATCTAGCGGAGCCGCTGATTGAGTAGGCGATGCTTTTCGCCGTATCGAAATCAAGGCAAAGCGACTTTTACGCATCACATTTTACGTTTCAAAAATTGTATAATGAAATCAAAGGAGGCACAACATGGCAGTATTAACAATCTCCAGAAAACTAGGCAGTAACGGCAATAAAATCGCCAAAGCTGTGGCTGAAAAACTAGGCTACAGACTGATAGACAAAGACTTCATTGGCGCAGTGCTAGAAGAATATGGCCTGGTGGAATTTGACCGTGAATATGATCATCTTCCCAGCATTTGGGAACGATTAGACCTTGAGAAAAAAGAACGTCGTGAAGTTTTAGTAGGTATGATCCAACGTGTTGTCCGTGCCCTTGCAAAAATGGATAATATGGTCATCCTTGGACGTAGTGGTTATCTGATTTTGAATGAATATGCCAACGTGCTCAATGTTCGTATTCATGCGCCTATGTTGCATCGAGCGGCGCAGATTGCGACAGAAAAAGGCATCTCTGTGGAAGAAGCAGAAGAGATTGCGACACAAAGCGATAAAGTCAGCGCAAATTTTGTTGAGACTTTTTATGGCATAGACTGGGATGATACTCGTACCTTTGACTTTGTTATCAATGGAGAGAAAATCCCCGCCGAATTTGTTGCTAATAATTTAGTTAAGGCAACCCGGTATATCGAAGAAAAAGAATTAGACTCTGCAAAGACGACTGCATCCATCAAGGAAGAAGCCACTTTGCGGAGCGTTATTTTAGAGCAATTTGAGTAAAAATCCTGAGATATTGATAAAAAGTAACCAAGTCTCACGCAAAGCCGCTAAGACGCAAAGTTTTTTATGTTTTCTTGGCGGTTTTGCGTCTTTGCGTGAGACGATAAATATAAAGGTAGTGAATCAATGACAAATGAAAACTGGATTGAAGAAAGCAAAAGCGTAGCGGCGGGAATACGTCGGCGTGTTTTGGAGCATACGGTTAGAAATAACGGCGGCTATCTCAGCCAAGCCTGTAGCTCGGCTGAAATTTGGGCGAGCCTGTACACAAAAATCCTGAATATCGGCGAGAGCGAAGCCCCGATGATTCCCGCTCCTTTTCCTGGCGTGCCGAGCGCAGAGAATAAAGATTATTTTACGGGCGTTGCCTATAACGGTCCAAAAGCTCCCGATTTTGATCGCTTCTTTCTCTCTCCCGTTCAATATGCGTTGGTTTTATATGCGACATTGGTCGAAGTCGGGCGCATGTCCCAAGAAGGCTTGGAGCAATTCAACACCGATGGCAGCACCGTCGAGATGATCGGCGCCGAGCATTCCCCTGGACACGAGATCACCGCTGGCTCGCTGGGGCAGGCCCTCAGCCAAGTGGCAGGGATTGCCTACGCTCGCCGCAAAAAAGGCGATACTGGGCGTAACTGGCTCTTCATGTCTGATGGCGAATTCCAAATTGGGCAAACGTGGGAGGCCCTCGCGATCGCCAAATTCCACAAACTTGATAATCTCGCCATCGTCGTGGACGTGAACGGTCAGCAAGCCGATGGAGCGATGAAAGACGTGCTCGATATTGAGCCTCTCACCTCCCGCATCGAAGCTTTTGGCGCGCATGTCGTTAAAGTAGACGGCAATGACATCAAAGCGCTGGTCGAAGCCGCCAGCATCCAGCCCGAAGGAAACCCCCTCGTTATATTGGCGTATACCAGCCCCTACTGCGGCATTGACCTGCTCAAACCCCGCTTCCCTGTTTTGCATTATGTCCGCTTTACGAGTGAAGAAGAACGGGCGCAATATGCGGCTTTGTTGGAAGAATGGAATAAATAGATTTACCACTAAGAGCACAAAGGAACACGAAGGAAAGAATGAAGACAAATAACTTGATAGCGGCGGTTGAGTAGCGAAGGCACAGCACTTTCGTGCCGTAGCGTATCGAAACCAAAGCGGATATGAGAAATGACCCGCTCTGATTTCGATACGAATGACGATAGTGCTGTCATTCTACTCAATCGCCGCTCGAAACAAAAAAAGTTTTTGCTTTTACTTCGTGCCCCTTCGTGTAACTTCGTGGATAAAAACAGGAAAAACCAAAATGAAAATGAAAACCCGTGTCCATGCCAAAAATCTGGTTCAATGGGCCAAAGACAAACCAGAAGTCCTCGTACTCTCCGCCGACCTGACCAGCAACACAGAAGTAAAAATGTTCCGTGAAGCCTACCCCGACCGTTTCCTTTCAATGGGGATGACCGAGCAGAATATCGTCAGCTTTGCGGGTGGATTAGCTCGTGAGGGCTTCGTCCCATTTTTCCACACCTTTGCTATCTTCATCTACAGACGCGCTCTCGATCAAATATCCATGTCTGTAGCGTATCCGAACCTGAAAGTGCGCTTGGTCGGTTTTCTCCCGGGTATCACCACCCCCGGAGGCGCTACCCATCAAGCCACGGACGATGTCGGCATCTTGCGCACCCTCCCCAATATGACCATCGTCGAGCCGGGCGACGCCAACGAAGTCGCCCAAGTACTCGAAATGATCGAAGATATTGACGGTCCCGTCTATATTCGCCAACAGCGTGGCGCAGTCCCCGTCCTTTTTGATGAGAATGAGCCGATGCAATTCAACCGTGCCCGCCAACTCAGCGAAGGCAGTGACATCACCCTTTTCTCCAGCGGCATTTGCACAGAAGAAGCCATGCGTGCCAGCAAAGTGCTTGCCGAGCGCGGTATTTCGCTCCAGCACATGCATGTTTCCACACATAAACCCTTCACCGACCCCGCCATTCTCGAAGCCGCATCAAAGCCGAAATATGGCGTTATCACGATGGAGAATCACACCATCATCGGCGGGCTGGGCAGCGAAGTTGCCGAAGTGATGGCAGAAAATGGCGTCGGTAAAAAGCTCTCTCGCATCGGTTTACAGGATACCTATGCCCACGGTGCCAGCCGTCCCTACCTGATGCGCACGCACGGGCTGGATGCGCTCGCGCTGGTTAAACGGGTAGAAGAAATGGTTGGCGAAAAACTCAATATAACGGAAGCAGACCTAAAGCAAGTGCGACTCGACGATGTCCACAGCGAAGCAAAAGCCGAGGCTTTATGATTCCCAAAACATCCGTATCGCTCTCGGACGATCGGTTTGCTACCGTTTACAAACTTCTCGGCGACGAAGAGCTTTCGCGCGCTAAAGCCGAAGCGATCTGCATCGAGCAGACCATCGAATTCCCTGCCGACCTGATCGCCGATGACGATATTCGCGGGAAAATCTTCGGTCAAATCGAGTCTTTTAAGCGTGTAGACGAATCCCATTTTGAAGCAAAAATCAGCTATGCCGTAGAAAGTTCTGGTTTTGAGTTGACGCAATTACTCAATCTCATTTTCGGTAATAGCAGCATCAAACCCGGCATTCGCGTAGAGCGATTAGAGCCACCAGAGAGTCTGCTAAAAGCCTTCAAAGGACCTCGCTTCGGACGAGATGGTCTACGAAAAAATTTGGGCGTAGAGAAACGCCCCATCCTTTGCACCGCCCTAAAACCAATGGGACTCTCATCAAAAGCCCTCGCCGATTACGCCTATCAATTTGCCCTCGGATGCATCGACATGATCAAAGACGATCACGGTTTGGCAGACCAATCCTTTTCGCCTTTTGAAGAGCGGATTACCTTATGCGCCGAAGCCGTTGCGCGGGCGAATAAAGAAACAGGTGGGAATTCCGTTTACATCCCCAATATCACTGCCGCTGCCGACCAAATACTAGATAAAGCCCGATTTGCCAAAAATGCGGGCGCAGGTGCGCTGATGATCGCCCCCGGCTTGTCCGGTTTCGACATCATGCGCCAACTCGCCGACGATGATGAAATTGCCCTGCCTATTTTGAATCATCCTGCCTTTCAGGGCATGGCAGTCACCAGCCCCGATAATGGTCTCTCGCATTATGCGCTCTTTGGGCAAATTGCACGCTTGGCTGGGGCAGATGCATCCATTTTCCCCAACTATGGCGGGCGCTTCTCGTTCAGCGAGGCTGAATGTAGCGGCATCGTTGAGGGCATGGATGTGGAAATGGGGCATATCAAGCCCATTTTCCCCGCGCCGGGCGGCGGCATGAGCCTTGATCGTCTGGATGAGATGCGAGCCTTTTACGGCAACGATGTCATCTACCTGATCGGTGGTGATTTGCATCGTCATGGCGATGATATTATTGAAAATAGCCGCAAGTTTCGTCAGATGGTGGAGGTTTAGGGTTTTGGGAAAGGCGTAAAAAAAGAAAGCAGGCTGAGTGCGTGAAGTGTGAATTTCTCAACTAGCTTTTGCTTTTTGAATTGCAATAATATCGTCTTCAGAAAGAATATTTGGAGATCCGTTTGCTAGTGCAAGAATATAAGCATGTGCTGATTGCTCAAGAATATGAGATACTGTGAAGGTTGTTTTTATATCTTTGCCAACACAGAAAGTGCCGTGGTTTGGCAAAATTACAGCATTTCTTTTATCTCCCAATCCTGCAACTACATTTTTGCTAAGTTCCTTGGTCCCTGGTAATGCATATACTGAACATATTACCTTGTCCCCTATAAATTGACTAAACTCTTTGTTGATAGCGGGTAAATCTTTCTTGACAACCCCTAAGGCGCTTGAATATGTAGGATGTGTGTGCATAATGGCATGTACATCATTACGCGCTCGGTAAATAGCTAGATGAACTTGCTTTTCAACGGAAATAACTCTATTTCCGTCAATTACATTCATCTCCAAATCTAGGACAACAATATCATTTGCTACGATTGTCTCGTATTCCATACCACTAGGAGTAATGTAAACTAACCCTGTCTCAGGATCTCGTAAACTTATATTTCCCCAAGTACCGACTGTAAGTCCTTCTGCGAGCATCTCTTTTCCAGCTTCTACAATCTTATCTTTGTAATTTTGTTTAATATTCATGAGTTATCCTTGTGGAATGATATCTTGCTTCTTGCTATCATACCATTTTTTGATAAATCTCAAGTAAGTTTTTTATAAGTGCTTATCTGCTTCACCTGTTTTCTGAATATGGGAAGACAAACCCCAAACAGGTTATGTGCACATCATAAGTTATAAAAAGAAAAGGAGTTATCCCTATGATTACCGAATACCGATTAAGGCAAAAAATTGTCCGTGCAACCCACATCGTCGCTGACCAAGGGCTGGTACGTTCCAGCGATGGCAATATCTCTGTGCGCCTAGTTGAAGATTGTTTTCTGGTCACCCCTAGTGGCATCTACAAAATGGCAATGGAGCCGGATGACCCCGTTGTCGTGAACGGCAAAGGGGAAGTCATCGCCGCAAAAGATGACTTGAAACCCACATCCGAAATGGATATGCACCTTGAAGTCTATCGCCAACGCCCTGATGTTCGGGCTGTGATTCATGCTCATCCGCCCTACGCCACTGCGCTGACCATCGCAGGCATCCCCTTCCCGACTGATTTCGTGCCTGAAGTTCTGGTCGGTTTAGGCGAAGTCCCCACCGCTGCCTATGCCACGCCCGGAACTCCCGCACTTGGCGAGAGCATCCGTGAGCTGATTAAAACGCATAACTCGGTTTTGCTTAGCAATCATGGCGCGATCGCTGTTGGCAAAAGCATCGAAGAAGCGCTTATCACGATGGAAAGGCTTGAACATGCTGCCTACACCTATTACATCGCTCAAATGCTCGGAGAGCCACGTCCGCTCCCGAAGACGGAGCTTGAGAAGCTTCATGCGATAGGGGGTAAGGCGAGGAAGTTGTAAAGACATAAGGTATCTATATATATCATGGACTTATGAGCATACGGTCGCTAAGAGAAAACGATTTCTTGGATATAATTTTCTAAGCCGTGTGTTTCTATAGCTGAGATGAACAAAAGGGTGTAACCAATCAAGATTTATGCCCTTTTTGATTTAATGCCCATATATAGGCATAACCAGCCTCGTCCTCCCATATATTTGTGATTATTTAGCCAATGCTATCTTTTGGGAGATCAATAAGGAGAAAGAGAATTATTATTTTCATAATAACTTTAGTTTCCGCTAACTGATGTGTAAAAAGAGACGGTAATGGGTTCAAAACGTGATAATCTTGTTTCGCCAAAAAACGGATTTCACAGGAACCCATTACCATGTCGAATCATATCATAAGCACCCTAAGTGCCTTACTACAAAACCTACCAGTTGGCACGAATCTTGCTCTTTTACACTTCATGTGGATGTTAGTCAGCGGCGCCTTATTACCCAATCGCGGGGCACTCTTTCCTTCACTAAAATCAATTGGCTTATCAGATGCTGAAACTCGGCGTGCATGGGTCGCCTTTCGGAAGGGTGTCTGGCAAATAGCCCTATTGCTTCGGTTCTGGCAAGAACATATTGAAGGTTTACCGGGCTGGCGCGTTCATCGTTATGAAGGTTATATCCCGATCAGCGTGGATGTGACAGCATTTTGGCGTCCAACCTTGAAGACTTGTCCGAGCAAACACTACCATCCTGCCGCCAATCGAGCTCTGCCTGCCGTGATTTTTGGGATTACGGGTCAAGTTGGAGACCTGAATGGTCAAAGAGTTGCCTTGCCTCGCAGTTTTGAACGAGTACATCCACAAGACCCAAAAGAAAACCGTTTATGGCGCGAAATGCTCAAAGGAGTCAAGAAAACACTGGCTGAAGACGAAATTGCGGTGCTGGATGCTGGCGTGAAAGTCGGGCTCCTGCAAGAAATCGGGATCACTCGCTATGTTGTGCGTTTGGCAAAAAACTTCACTGCGTAAAACGGTGAAAACGCACACCTTAAACGGTCGATGTCGCACAGTCACCGGAGGGGAGAAGACTGGCGAATAGATTGTAACTTAACTGTGCGACATACTCCGTTTTGCCCTGAGCTTTCGCTGGGATTCACCCTCAAGCTGGACACGGTGAGCTGTGTGAACAATGCGGTCCAGAATGGCATCCGCCAGGGTTGGGTCCGGAATGCGCAGGTGCCAATCGGCCACAGGTACCTGGCTGGAAATCAACGTAGCCGCATGTCCAAAACGGTCATCGAGCACTTCGAGCAAATCCTGCGCATTCTGGATGGTGATCGTGTCTCGCATCCAATCGTCAATAATAAGCAGTTTTGTTTTCGCCAAGGAACGCAAGAAATTCAAAAGCGTCCCCTCCTGCCTGGCAAGAGTGAGCGCATGTAAAAGGCGTGCAACACGATGGTAGCGCACCGTGTATTGGTTGCGAGTAGCCGCCACGCCCAGAGCAGAAGCGAGGTAGCTCTTGCCTGAACCTGTAGGTCCGAGAATGAGCAGGTTCTGGCGTCTGGCAATCCACTCAGATTGCCCCAGTTCAAGAATATAACGGCGCTCCAGCCCTCGTCCAGGGGCAAAATCCACATCTTCAAGAGCAGCCTGCATGGGGAACTTGGCAAGGCGGATGTTGCGTGCGATGCGATTTTCACGACGTTGAATATATTCGGCTTCCACAAGCATTGAGAGCCTGTCCTCAAAAGGCAGGTCGTTATATTTAGGGTTCTCCCTTTGCTCACGCAGGGCATTGCGAAAGGTGGATAAGCGTAGTTCTACTAATTGCTCTTCAAGGGTTTGGTAGGTCATGGGGTCTCCTTAGTGGTAATAGGCACTGCCGCGCAGATTTTCGTGCTCCGGCAGTGGTTTGGGTGGGGTTTTATCAGCTTCCAATCGTTCCAGTTCAGCTTTGAGATCACGATAAGAGAGCAGATCTGCTTCCAGCAGGGTTTGGCAAGCCTTTTCCACCCGGAGTTGCGGAGCTTTGCGTGCCAGGTTGAGAATGCCCAGGCAAGAGCGGTAAGCGTGCTGGGGATAGCGTCTGGATCGCAATAGAGCCTGAATATAAGCAAGTGTGTGTGGCCCGATCTCCTTTGCTTTTCGTTGAAACCAATCTGCATCGGCATTCAGGACAAAGCGATGGTTGGGAGGCATGTGTTCGGCACGTGTGGAAAAACGCCCCTGCGCCGAAGAGCGCGGATGTAGGGCAACTTGTTCTCCATGCTGAAATATTTCCACCATTGTTTCGCTGGCACGAATACGGACTTCCTGGCGCAGCAGATGGTGCGGGACGCTGTAGTAATGCCCTTCAAGGGCGACATGATAATCTATGTTCACTTTGGCATTTTTCCAGGTCGCAAATTCATAAGGTCGTTCAGGCAGGGGCAGAAGAGCGGGTTGATCGAGTTCTTCAAAGAGTTCCTGGCGTGATTTCCCCAGATGTTTCATTTTGCGCTCGTTTAGCTCTTTGAGTAACGGAACAAGAGCGCGGTTGGCTTCACCAATGCTGAAGAAGGTGCGATTACGCAGCGGTGCTAATATCCAACGCTCAACATTCTGGACAGCATTTTCGGCGTGGGCTTTATCGCGCGGTTTGCGCACTCTGGCGGGCAAAACAGCAACATGATAATGCTCTGCGAATTCCTGATAGCAGGGATTGAGTTCCGGCTCATAGCGATGGGCACTCTTTACCCCGGATTTGAGATTGTCCGGGCAGATCGTTTTGGGTGTCCCTCCAAAGAAATTCAATGCCCGTACATGCCCACCGACCCAGGGTGCCAATTTCTGGGATCTCTGGACTTCAGCGTATGTGTAGTTGCTCGCTGGCAGCGTGGCGACAAAGACCTGCGCCTGACTGATCTCGCCTGTTTCAGGGTTGGTTATTGGCACGGTGATACCGGCATAATCCACTTCCATTTCTTCGCCGCCCTTGCGTGGGATACGCATTGTCCCGGTCTTACTTTTGTTCCAGCGTTGGTAATACAGCCTGAACTGTGTGTATCCGTATCCATCCGGATATTCCTCCCTGTACTCCTGCCAGAGCAGGGTCAGGGTGACACCGCGTTTGGATAGCTCCCGATGCACGTCTTTCCAATTCGGGACGGGACGTTTGGGCTGGCTCTCTTCAGCTTTCTCCGGGAAGAGACGATGGTACAAACTGGCTTCGTCCAGATCGCCGGGCAATGGCCAGTCCAGACCGGCTTGTTCTGCGCGAGCCAAATAGTCTCCAACCGTGCTGTTGGAAACTCGGCAGGCACGCGCTATTGCCCGATTTGATAGATCTGTCTCGTTATGTAAGCGGATGACTTCTCTGATTTTTCTCAATGGTAATCGCTCCTGTGGCATCCTGACCTCCTCAATGATTTTGGACGTAGGATACCGTGATTTGGGATTACCAGCCTTCTCCTCCCCCTGATAAAAAAGTGTGCGACATCAACCGTTTAAGGTGTGCGGCATACTCCGTTTAAACTGTGCGACTTGAACCGTTTAAGGTGTGCGACATGGTGCGTTTTATGCACTTCACTGCACGGCGGAATACCTTACCCCTTTACTCAGGGCGCGGGCGCAAGCGCAAATATGGCGACTTAGTGCGTCCTTTGCCCCGCACCCACAACGGAAAAACACTTGCTGCCACAGCGCCTGACGAAAGAATGGCATGGCAGGAAAAGGGGCGTGAAGTTCGGGCAGAGATTTGGCGCGGGTTGATCTTGAACAAAATCGTGCCGGATAAGGAGAACCAAACCTTTGATGTCTACGCTATCTATGATCCTAAATTTGCAACCCCTTGGTTGCTCGCTACACCAATCAAGCTGGATGCTGCCACTGTGAAAGCCATTTATACCGATCGCTGGCCAGTCGAGCAAATCCCACTCGCTGCCAAACAGATGGTAGGTGCTCATCGACAGTTCGTTCACGCCGATGAAAGCATCCAGCGTTTGCCTGAACTGGCTTTGCTCGCAGGCTCAATCTTGAGCTTTCTGGCTGCTACAGTCCCTGCTGTGCCTACTGGCTTTTGGGATCGCAAGCCGAAAAGAACACCGGGACGCCTACGCCGTACCTTGATTGGCAAACCATTTCCGAAAGATTACCAATTTCCAAGGCAACTTCGAAAAAAGAACTCCGCTACAGCGCATTTGCCTAAAGGATATGCCGCTTGGCGAATAAAAACGACTTTGAGTACACCGACAGACTCTTATATCGCTACATAATTAACAAAAAAGTTACCGATTTTAGCGGAAACTAAAGTAATAATGCACATTTATAATCACGCCCAAACTTGGAACGAGAAATTCGAGGTTATTGTCCAAGGTATAGATATTGTCGGATTACCAAATCAGGCTGTTAAAGAAAGTCGCGAGCGTGTTCAAGCTGCCATTAAAAATAGCGGCCTCCCCTATCCCCGAAAACGAATTATTGTTAATCTCGCCCCCGCCGCCGTCCGCAAAGAAGGCCCCGCTTACGATCTACCCATCGCGCTCGGCGTTTTGCTGATGCAAATGCTCGTTCCGCCCGGCAGCGTGGATGAATCCATGGTCATCGGCGAGCTTTCTCTGGATGGCACAGTCCGTCACTCAAAGGGGATATTGCCGATGGCTGCCGCCGCCAGAGAGCAGGGATTTAAACGGATATTTGTCCCAGAAGTGGATGCAGCAGAAGCCGCCCTCATCCCCGATTTAGACGTGATACCGGTTAAATCACTTTCTGCGCTATATAAACATCTGGTTGGTGAGAAAAGAATTGAACCTCATCAGCCTCCCCTTGTAGACACAATTCCCATCCCCAGCAATATCACCGACTTCTCCGAGATCAAAGGGCAAGAACACGTCAAACGCGCCCTCGAAATCGCTGCTGCTGGCGGACATAATCTAATTATGATGGGCCCACCCGGCGCAGGAAAAACCCTCATCGCTCGCGCTATGCCCGGTATTTTGCCCAAAATGAGCATAGAAGAAGCTCTCGATGTGACTCGAATCTACTCTGTTGCAGACCAGCTCCCCGCAGATATTCCCTTAATGCAACTCAGACCTTTTCGCTCGCCGCATCACACCATTAGTCATGCAGGCTTAGTCGGTGGCGGCAATTGGCCTCGCCCGGGGGAGATTTCTCTCGCGCATCGTGGTGTTCTCTTTCTCGACGAATTCCCCGAATTTGGCTCACGTGTCCTTGAAGTAATGCGCCAACCAATGGAAGATAAACAAGTCACCATTAGCCGCGCACAAGGCTCCCTCACTTTTCCCGCTAATTTTCAATTGATAGCGGCGATGAATCCCTGTCCTTGTGGCTACGCAGGAGACCCAGAGAAAGCCTGCACCTGCTCCCATCAAACGGTGACACGCTACCAAAAACGGATTTCCGGTCCCATGCTCGACCGCATCGATATTCATATTGAAGTCCCGCGTGTTGATTTTGAGAAACTCTCCGATAATAGACGGGGAGAAGCCTCGGAAGAGATTCGTGTTCGGGTTGAGCATGCAAGACAAAGTCAAAGAGCGCGTTTCACTGACTTAAATAATGGGGTGATGGCCAACGCCGATATGCGTGTCGTAGAAGTACGTCAGTTTTGCGAATTAGATGATGAAGGGCAAATGCTGATTAAAGCGGCGATGACTCAACTTCAACTCTCTGCTCGCGCTTACCATCGCATCCTGAAACTATCGCGCACGATCGCAGATTTAGCAGGGGAGGAGATGATTCAGTCCATGCATTTGGCAGAGGCGTTGCAGTATAGACCGAAGGGGATGATGGTTTAGAAGATGATGAGATGAGATTATATAAGTGCATTAAGGGCTGTTAATAAATCTGTTGTTGATGGGTGACGCCCAGCCTCTTCACTGCAGCGTTTATCTACTGCTTTTTGGATATTGCTCTTTGCTCCTGCCCAACTTTGTTTTTCGACATTTGGCCACCCAAAGAAGAAGGTGACTAAAGAATCATGAGGGTGTAATCCTCCATGCACTCCTGATATGGGGGGAGCAAAATAGAACCCATCGTCATAATTGCTCATTAACAAAAGATAGCCTACGATTGGACTGACCAGATTGTCAAGGCGATGTACTGGATCAAGATGATTTGATGCTCTATCTTGATCAAACCACTCAGCTAAAGAGACAAGTTCACCGGATGTAATCAAAGCTTGATAGGATGCGTTCCATCCATCTCTCTCCACATTGCGGACCAAAACCCCAGATAACGCACCCTTTTTAGTTCTAGGGCATATTTCCCGTTTTTGTGAGCCTTCTAGAAGGCTTGTGCTACAGGTAGAATATCTTGCTCGAATCGCGGTTGATTTGCCCAATGCCCAATACGATTTTGTAAGTAAACATAAGTTAAGCCACGTTCGAGGCAACAACAGCATCGCAATTTGGATCTTCCCCCGGGTAATCATGTACATCCAGCCCTAAGGCATCGAAGAGATGACCGATTTCTCTCTCAAAAGGAAAAGCCAAGCGTAAGGAATGTTTATCATCTGCCTTGACGTGAATTTGCCCATGATCTGAGAAAATGACTACAAAAGGAAGGTGTTTTTTAGTGTTTTTCTGGGATAACAGCTTCCCATAGTTGACCAATCATGGGGTCAACGACACGCAATGTACAGTTTAAAATGTCACACCTGTGTTTTTTCGAGCGGGGGCTTCATCCCAAGTGAAATATGTGGTCTCAGTGGAGCAAGCAAGACAACGTCAACGCGAGCGTTTCGCAAGTCTTGATAACGGGGTGATGACGAATGCTGATATGCGCGTCGCAGAAGTACGTCAGTTCTGCGAGTTAGATGATGTGGGGCAAATGCTGATTAAAGCTGCAATGACCCAACTTCAACTATCCGCGCGAGCCTATCACCGCATCCTAAAATTAGCTCGTACGATTGCTGATCTGGCAAGGGAGGAGAATATCCAGTCCACACATTTGGCGGAGGCGTTACAGTATAGGCCGAAGGGAATGATGGTGTGATGCAGGTCTTTGATGGTTGTTTCCTTATTGGCACAGTGATTTTACGGCTGGGCTTTCTTTGCGTTCTCTTTATGACAAAATTTAGCATGGCATCAGGCTCTAGAATGCTCTTCCAGAACACAAAACTCGAAAACATCCCCGATCTTTTGCTCAATCGGTCCTCTTTTGAATAAAAAGTTCCGCTTAAACCCTAAGTAGACTTCGACATTCTGCGCTTCGGCTTCGTTCAACTCGGATTATGTGGCAGCTGCACCTGCTACGACCTTGAACCCTTTTCTTTGCCGCGCCACATGAATCCTTAATTCATTAGGTGAAGAATAACTCTTTTCTTAGTTCGAGTTCTACCCTCGCTACTGCAAAAAGGCACCGGAGTAGTGCCTTTTTGCAGTAGCGAGGATCCCATCAAGATGTAAGAATAACTTTTCAAAGCAATTGTAGTTTTCCAATTTTGTGAAAATTGGTGTTTTAAAATATGCCTATTGCATTTTATTTCTAATGACTATGCTCTAACTTGTCCACTTCTTCTTGCAGAGTAAGTTTTATCTCTTCAAAATCCAATCCTTTTTCTGTACAGTAATCCTTCACGATCTGGTGAGAAGATAATATTGGTTCGCCAATAATCTGCTTAATTATTTCTTGTGGTAAACCCCAATTCAATAATTCTTGGAAAGTAGTTTTTCCCTTGATCTCGCGTTCATCTGATTGGTCACGATTGTTTGACGAAGAGACCGCAGCCGCCCTTGGATCAAGAATAATTGCGTAGGTGTCCATAAATTCGACCTGCTCGGGTAAAAGTACCCGATGTGATATTAGCATATCCACAGCAGTTAAGGGGAGGTAAGTAGGCTCTGTAGTTTCATAGCTCAATCCGTTGTACAGGGCTACGAATAATCGCACAGATGAGGTGCCAATTTCTATATCCTGATCAACATAAATGGATTGGATCTCTTTGATAGCAAAGGCAGTACTGTTGATTTCAGGCGGCAAGTTAAAAGCCTTTGCCAGTATAGTTGTGGGGATGTTGGACAGTCTGTCAATATCGCCGAAGGTCTGGGAATCGTTTATATTTATCGGGGCAGGTTGGCTTGCAAAGTATCTATCATTATCATTCGCACCTTGAGGTTTGAGTTCAGAATCCCATCGCCCGATGATATTAGCGACTGTAATACTACTAAATAGAAGTACAACTACGATGATTGATAATGGTTTTGCTTTTAGAATCATTGACTACCTCTACGAACAAGAATTTTATGCAAGGCGTAATTATATTGACACTTACATTTTAAGAACATACATTTTAAATATCAGGTGATGCTTTGGTCAGTATGAGTACGCTTCTGGTCAATCATGTTTTGATTTGTCAAGAATAACACTCGCTATTCTACCAAATCAAACAAAAACATTACAAAGATTCAGGGAGGGAAAAACCTTGCAAGGTGCAGGGGGGTGCATGACAGAAACTCTTTGTGATAAATGCCTAGTGCATAATCAAGCAAGATACTTGGAAATGTAGTAAAAATATGAGATGAGATCAAAACGATATGTACGGGTATTTACAGAAGATGAGAAAAAGACAATAGAAACAGGTTTACGTTCACAAGATAGCTTTGTCTTGCGGCGAAGCCAGATGCTTCTCTTTAGCTCAGAGGGGCTATCACTAGACGAAATCGCCAATAGAATAGGTTATCACCCAAAAAGCGTTCGTCTAGTGATAAAGAGGTTTGACGAGGAAGGGGTCTCTGTTTTGCAAAAAGGCTCAAGACGTCCTCTGACTTCTGCGCCTGCAATTTCAGAAGAAAATGCTCAGAAACTGAAAGAATTCTTACGGAGCAGCCCACGAGAGTTCAATAAAAACAGTAGCTTGTGGACTTTGGAGTTATTAGCCGAAGTCAGTTACGAAGAAGGTCTGAGTGCGAGAAAAGTGAGCTATGAAACCATTCGTACTACGTTGAAAGCGCTAGATGTGAATTGGAAACGCGCTAAACATTGGATAGCCAGTTCAGATCCACACTATGTTCATAAAAAAAACGCCAAGAATACCTGATCGAAGAAGCGAAGAAAAGAGAAGATTGGGCTGTTGGCTTTCAAGATGAAGTCTGGTGGAGCCGTCTTACACATCCAAACTTACACAGTTGGAGTGCAGATATTCCTTTGAGACTGGTCGAACAAGAACATGAAAAAGATGATCCTGATCCGAAAGCTTTTGCTTGCTATGGTATAGATTTGCGCTCTCAAAAGTCAGAAGAAGTCTGGATCCGTTTTGTGGAAGGCAATCCCAGAAGCGATCCTACGATAGACTTCATGAAATGGACATTAGAGAAAACAGTCGAGAAAGGGTTCCGAGTATTACTTATGTTTTGGGATCATGCTTCTTGGCACAAGAGTAAGAGAGTTCGCTCATGGCTTCATCAACACAATCAGGAAGTCAAACGGACGGGCGAAGGAACGAGACTTTTAGCCGTCCTGTTGCCAAAGAAAAGCCCGTGGCTCAACCCAATTGAGCCACGTTGGATCCATGCCAAAAGAAAGGTGATTGAGCCTGGCAAAAAACTTTCAGCGCAAGAACTTTCACAAAGAGTTTGTAATGTTTTCAAGCAGCCTACATTACCATGGATCAGCAATTCCAAAAATGACTTTTGATTATGCACTAGCGATCTGACTGTTTGGTATTAACGATAGGAGCAAAGCGAAACCGGAGCAAAAGCGCATAGGTTATTTTCCTTTCAATAAAGCGCAATTCAATTATCTGGGGATGATACCCTCCCCTTCCTTTGACAATTAGGGGGTTCCTCTAATTTTGGGGCAAATAGCAATAATTATATTACCTTGACGGTAGTTAGGAATGTTACATTCGTCTTTTGCTACCTAACTCAAACAATTGATATAATGTTTTTGAGATGGCTTCTATTAGAAAAACTATACCAAAATTACGTTGGACACAAGTATGCGCGAACGAATTATAGATATCATATTTGCTGTTCCAGTGCGCGTTAAGATCATTGGGATTATGGTTTTGCCTCTATTGATTCTTGGTAGTGCATTGAATTATTGGATTCAGACAGGCTTATCAGATTGGCTTTCTTATTTAATTACAGACGAACGTGTGCAAATCGCAATGGAGGCCGGTGGTCGTAGTGTGCTCCTCGTGACAGCTTTGGCTGCAGTGTTTTCTGTTTTGCTCACATTTTTGCTGATGCTTTCACTGACACAGCCACTATTGGAACTCAGGCAGGTTGCGCAAAGGGTTGCAGATGGAGATCTTGCTTTCCGAGCACGCGTCCGAGCGCGGGACGAAATTGGTGAGGTAGCAGATTCTGTGAACCAGATGATCGATCATTTGGTGAGTAGCCAGCATAAACTTGAGCGGACGAATAAGCGTCTGGAGGCCATTAATCGCGTTGCGCTTGCGGCTAGCCGAAGCTCAAGCCTTCAAGAAATTTTGGATGCGTCTTTAAAGGCAACGCTATCTGAGATGGGATTTGAAAACGGTTGGGTTTATTTGCAAGACCCAAATAAGGGTGAAAATCAATTTGAGTTGGCCAGTGTAATAAGTGTTTCTTCTGAGATAGAAAGCGGTTTACGTGATGAAACTTTCGGTATATGTGCCTGTCAGAAAGATTTATTGGCCAACAAAATTGGTGCAAAGGCGATCGTTAGAAAATGTAGAAGAATGAATATCAATACTCTGCCAGACGGCAGCTCGGTTACTCATGTAACTGTCCCGCTTTCAACGCATGAGCGTAATATTGGCATGATTAGTATGCTTTGTTCTCAAGAGCGGGAAATATCATCAAATGATTTGGGAACGCTCACGACAATCGGTAAACAAATCTCTGAATTTATCTCAAATGCCTGGTTACAAGACAGATTGAGAGAAAAGGAAGTTGCTAGACAATTATTACTGGATACGCTCGTAAGAACTCAGGAAGATGAGCGTGCTCGGCTGGCTCGAGAGTTGCATGATGGGGCTGGACAAGTATTGACCAGTCTGTTAGTGCGGCTTAAAACACTTGAGAAGCGCGCCCCTTCTGATGAATTTCGTGATGATTTAGAGAGCTTGGGCGATGCAACATCTGCAATTGTTGAACAAGTAAGCAATCTGTCCCACCGGTTACATCCTGCGGTTTTGAAAGAACTCGGCCTTGAGGCAGCTTTACGCACGTTGGTGCAAGAAATGTTAGCCGAAGCGGAGCTTGACTTTGATTATCATTTGGATTTGGGCGGCCAACGCTTAACATCCGAAATTGAAATCAGTTTATATAGAATTGCTCAGGAGAGCCTGACAAATATTGTGCGACATGCAAAAGCCGAGCATGTCTCTGTTGAGATACAAGTAACGTCCAACAACGTATCGTTATATATAAAGGATGATGGGAGAGGGTTTATGTCTGATAATCTTGGCCATAAAGCCAGTCGAGATCATCTGGGATTAATCAGCATGCAAGAGCGTGCTGAAATGATTGGCGGCTCTTTGGCGGTAGAAGCCACCCCCGGTTCTGGAACATCGATCAATGTCCGGATTCCAATCCAATTGAAGGAGACTGAATGACAGAACCACAAATTCGTGTTTTATTGGTAGATGACCATCAGGTATTGAGGGAAGGTTTGCGACTTTTGTTGGAGGGGGAGGAGGATATGGTTGTTGTCTCGGAAGCAGGCACGGGAAAAGATGCGATCCGTCTGGCGTCAGAGTTGCACCCGGACGTAATTGTGATGGACCTAGGCTTGCCTGATGGGAATGGCATTAACGCAATCCGCGAAATTCGTTCGCAGGAAAGATCTGTACGGATCGTTGTACTTTCCATGTATAGCGATCGTGAGCTAGTGATGAAAGCTCTTGAAGCTGGTAGTGATGGCTATGTGCCGAAGTCTTCTGCGCATTCTGATCTTTTGCAGGCTATTCGGGCTGTTCACATCGGACAGCGCTATTTGCATCCCATCGCAGCCACGGCCGTGGTCGATGAAATGCTGGAAAAGCAGGAAGGTAACCAACTTCTTGAAATACTTTCTGAACGAGAGAGAGAGGTTCTTCGTTTAACAGCGATGGGTTTTACTAGCCGTGATATTGGGGACCGTTTAGCACTCAGCCCAAAAACAGTAGATACTTACAGGCAACGGGCGATGAATAAACTGGAATTGGAAAGTCGTGCAGAGCTAATCCGCTTTGCGCTTCGTGCTGGATTGATGGAAGCCACCGATAAAGATGACTGATCTCAGCGATGATGATAAACCCGTCAATGCGTATGTCAGGAATACTCCTACAAAAAGAAACCCTTTGCCTGATAGATTTCTATAATTTTTTTTGTTAGGATGTGATTAGATATCGGCGGAATGAAAATGGATAAAAAGAAGAAGCTTAATCGTAGAGAATTTCTGAAAATTGCCAGCCTGGCTGTTTCGTCCATCGCGGCTGGAAAGTTTATTCCTTTAAATGAAGAACATTCTGTTCCAAAGAAACGCAAAATGGTGGACGCAGCCGGCCGCCCGAAGCGGCCCTGGTGGGTCCGAAGGGTGGATGAACCTACGCTGGAAATTAACTGGGATAATGTACATCGCTTTGATGCGCGTAAAACAGTTCGAGGCTCAGGGTTTGTACGATATGCCGGGCAGGATGAGTATGATCGCTTACAGAGAATCTCTGCTGCGAAAGAAACCGAACGCATTCGTAATAACCAGCCTGGGTATACGCTTAAGGATTGGGCTTTGGGGGCTGCTCAGAGAGATACAGGAAGGCACTCTTATTTAGGATCGCAGCAGGCGCAAACTCCAGATGAACGCGGTGTAAAAAAGTGGATTGGAAAACCGGAAGAAGCTGCGCGCATCCTGAGGGTTGCTATGCGCCATTTCGGAGCCGCAACTATAGGATTTTTGGAACTGAATGAGCGGACACGCAAATTGATTTATTCTCATGATCCGGATGGTAAGCAGCTAATATTTGAAAATGTAGAGCAAGCTTATGAAACAGATACCAAGCGCGTCATTCCAGAAGCAGCACGATGGGTGATCGTATATACGGTTCAGATGTCTGCTGAGACCCTCAAACGTGCACCTACTGTTATTGCTGAGCAAACTACCGAATTGGCTTATAGCCGCGCATCAGTTATCCAAGATAAAACACAGGCGTTCCTGCGCGGTTTGGGCTATCAAGGTTTGGGTGAAGCAACCACAAATGCGCTGGGGATTTCACCGGCTTTAGCGGTAATGGCTGGTTTAGGAGAACTCTCACGCCAGAACCGTTTGATTACACCAGAATACGGCCCCATGGTACGCGTTTTCAAAATGGTCACAGACCTTCCGTTTGCTACAGATCAACCCATTGATGCCGGAATCATGGAATTTTGTAAGACCTGCAAGAAATGCGCCGAAGCATGCCCTGCCAGCGCGCTAAGCTTTAATGATGAGCCTACCTGGGAAACACAAGGGGGCTGGAATAACTCGGGACATAAAGCTTATTTTGAGAATTCAATTAAATGTAAAACCTACATGCTTGAAATGGCGGGCACAAATTGCGGTATCTGTTTTTCGGTCTGTCCATTCGCGAAGAAGAACAAAACCTGGATCAGTCAATGGGTCAAGGCAGGAATTTCTGTTACGCCTGTTTTCGACAGTTTACTGCGCAGCATGGACGACGCCTTCAGTTACGGCGCTCAAAAAGATCCGGAAGAATGGTGGTGGCTGGATTTACCGGAATATGGTATTGACACCGAACAGACCGTTCAGGACGATTAACCATTGGAAATCTGAATGGATAAAGACAAAGATTTTCATATCTTTAAGATAGTACGCAAATCGTGGTTTGAATGGATTCTTACCGCTTTTTGGCTTGTTGCAGAAATCATGTTCCTACAAGCTGCAATTGCCAGCAGGCTTGAGTTAGAACCACGTGCTGCAATGGTGTATTGGTTAGCCTTTATTGTGCTATTACTTAGCGGTCTGGTGTATTGGATCGTTCGCCGGAATCGTTAGGTATAATCAAAAGATTGCTCTAAAAACAAATAATTTACCAGAAATTAGGGGGAGAAATCGGATATTAGAGGTTATGTCCGAAAAAACCTTACAAACCAACTGCATTTTCCTGCTATCCCAAGTATGTGGCTTTTGCTACTATAAGAACAAGTTGTTTGCCCAATTCGGGTTATTTTTGTGTGTACATCATGAGGAAGACTCAATGAAGAAATTTTTCGGTGCTATACGGCGTTTTTTCTTCCCCGCTGCTGGCGCTTCGCGTAGAGCGAAGATTTTGCCATACCTTGCATTAGGTATAGTTTTCTTGCTGGCCGTGATTGGGGGTACATATACTTGGGAATATACCAACTCTACAGATTTTTGTGGTTCAGCTTGTCATGGCATACACCCGGCAGAGAACCTAACTTTTGAAGCATCTCCTCATGCTGAGGTCAAATGCGTTGAATGTCATATTGGGCGTGAATTTGTTGGTAATCAACTTACGCGCAAAATGGGTGATGTAAAACATTTGATCGCTGCAGTCACTAAGAATTATGAATATCCTTTACATGTGAAAACGCTGAGGCCTGCTCGCGAAGTGTGTGAGCGTTGCCATAATCCTGACAAATTCTCTGATGACAGCCAGCGTGTGCTCTATCATTACGATACTGATAAAAATAATACACTATTCAGAACTTATATGGTTCTCAAAACAGGCGGGGGCAGCATTCGTGAAGGTCTGGGAAAGGGAATTCACTGGCATACCCAAAATAAAGTCTATTATTACCCGACAGATGAGAAGGAACAAGAAATCCCTTATGTAAAAGTAGTATACCCAGATAGTGGTTTTACTAGTGAATATCTAGACATAAGCTCGGATTTTGATCCTTACTCCATAGAGGAAACGGATCTGAAGGAAATGGATTGCATTACCTGCCATAACCGTATCTCACACACTATCAACCAGCCTGAAGATGCGGTTGACCTAGCGATGTCTCGTGGACAGATATCCAGCAAAATCCCTGAAATACGCCGCATGGCAGTTGAGCTTCTTAGTGCACCTTATGAATCTCCCGAAGTAGCTTTGAGAGAAATGGATACCTTGGGCAATTACTATCGCGAGACATATGCAGAGTTCTATCAAGAAAACTCAGAAAGTATTGACCAAGCCACTCGTGTATTGAAAGACATATACAATTTAAGCATTTTCCCTGATCAAAAGGTTGATTGGGATACGTACACAAGCAATATGGGGCATATGAATGACCCAGGGTGTTTCCGCTGTCATGATGGCAAGCACTTTGATATCGCTGGCTATGCTATTCGCCTGGAATGCAACCTCTGCCACGCTGTTCCTGTGATTACCGGCCCAGATGATTCTATTACGCATGTCGATATCAATCATGAAAAACAACCGAATAGCCACCATAATCCAAATTGGATCGCCCTACATCGTTATATGTATGACGAAGAAGATGAAGATGAACCCTGCAGCGAATGTCATGATGTGACTGACTTTGGAGAGGCCAATGACGCCTCATTCTGTTCAAATTCTGCCTGCCACGGGCAGGATTGGGATGAGGTTGATTTCGAGATCGTAGATGACAATGAAATCTTTGAAAAGCTTGTTCAGCAATTGCCTCATTATCCAGAGGCCTTGGATTCGTTTGAATCCTTTATTACTCCCAGCCTGGATTATATCCACCGAGTGGAAGAAGAAATGCTGTGCGAAGATTGCCACGAAGATTGGCCGCCACTTGGCCCGCCTCCGAACGAGATTTGTATTGAGTGCCATGGTGAAACCCAGGCAGGATTTGAGGAGCTTACAGCAATGTATGAGCCAGACCCTCACGATCCACATCAAGGGGATTACGTCCCTTGTTCTTACTGCCACAAGAATTTCGGTCCTTTGGAGATTGCAAACTCATGTGGTCTTTGCCATGCCGTAGAATCCTATGAACTAATCGAAGGTGCAGAAGCACCTGAATAAGTTGAAATAAAAGGAGATAAAAATGCTTGGATTAGGCCCTACAGAATTAATTATTATTCTCGTGATTGTAATACTCATCTTCGGGGTAGGCAGGGTGAGCAAGATCGGCGGTGAGTTGGGTGCCGGGATTCGGGAATTCCGCGCTGGGATTGCTGATAAAGATAAAGAAACGACTGAAGATGAAGCTGAGAAGGTTGCAAGCTAATATTTTGTGAATGGCGAATCGGTTTAAATATGACAACGGACAATACATTCAAAGAACACCGCAAAAAACAACTTGAACAGCGGATGAAATTTTGGGAGCACGTAGAAGAATTTCGGTCACGCTTGTTGCGGGTTGTCATCGCTTTGGTAGTAGCCTTTGGTATTAGCCTGGCCTTTACAAATCAGGCGCTGGATTTCTTGTTGTTTCAAATGAGTTCAGTGAAACCGATCGCCCTGCATCCTACTGAGACCATTGTGGTTTATTTCCGTGTGGCAATGATCCTGGGGTTTGTGCTGGCGATGCCTTATATCCTGTATCAGGTGTTGGGTTTCTTTACACCGGCCATGACTCGCAAAGAGCGACGCATACTGCTGACTTCCGTAATTGGGATTGGCTTCTTCTTTGCACTGGGCATTGCTTTCGCAGGGATGGTTATGATTCCTCTGGCGGTGACTTACCTGCAGGGCTTTATGAGCGAACTTGTAGAACAAACCTATTCCATTGATGGCTATATTTCTTTCGTGACTACAATCATGTTCAGCGCTGGAATGATCTTTGAAACACCGCTTCTGTTGGCTCTGATCGCACGCCTGGGGCTGGTCACAACCAAACAGCTTTCTAAAAGTCGACGTTATGCTTTGGTTGGTATCGCTATTCTGGCGGCGCTTGTTACTCCTACGCCCGATGCTTTCAATATGATGCTGGTTATGATTCCTCTTTTGGTTCTTTACGAGCTGGGGATTGTGTTGGCCTGGTTTGCGGAGCGAGCACGGCGCAAAGCGCTAATAATGGAAGCAGTTTGAGGTGTTGAAATGAAATTCTTTAACTTGGGCGCCAGTGAAATGATGTTGATCTTTATCTTCGCTATTCTGGCGATTGGTCCCAAAGATACGGTCAAATTATTCAACCGAGGGCGCGAGATACTTACTTCGGTGAAGGCAGCCCTTTCAGACTTGACTTCGGAAGTGGGTAATATTGCCAAAGAAGTTGTTGAAACGCCTGATGAGAAAAAATCCACAAAATAGTGGATTTACATATAAAAGGAGAAGCGAAGCATGAAAAAAATATTCTTAATCTCGATGATGATGCTGGCAGTTTTTATACTGGCAGCCTGTGGCGGGGGTGGGGACAGCGACGAGATCATCATGGATGAGCCTGTTCCAGCTGGCGCGGAAGATGCAATGGTCGTCGAGTTGGAATTCACGGTCGATGAAATCATCCCGAATCAGGTGACCATCCCCGCAGGTCAAGAGGTGCTGTTTGTCATCTATAACAGTGATACAAAAGAGGGTGACCTGAATGAAGACCATAATTTGGTTGCGCCAGATATTGTCTTGAAAGAGATGATCGTTATTCCTGGGCAAACCATTCGGCGTCTGTGGACCGCTTACGATGTTCCCGGTGAATATCGTGTTGGCTGCACCATCCACTCGTGGATCGATATGACGATTGTTATCGAATAATAATCTCATTAACTCCATGTAGTTGACATTTTGAAATGAAAGGAGGCATTATCGAAGGTAATAAGAGAAGATGGGGCTCTTTCAACCTCCCATCAAGAAAAGATGCTAATTGAGCATCTAAAAACTGAATTTTGATCGCGGTACCCAATCCCATGAGAGGAGAGGGTCTAAAGGCGAAGCCGGTGACACCTGCACTGCAACAAAAGTAGTGCGATGCTCGTGAAGTCCGGCGCTGTCCCGCAACTGTAAGGCCACAGGCCAAGCCAGGGCGACCACCCGATCTTTGTTTCCATCGATCCTCGCGGAAGGGATGTTGGAACTACTCTCTAATTGATATAGGAGAATGATTATGCCTGAAAATCTAACTAGACGAGAGTTCATTAAAGAACTTGGTAAGTTTGGTGCAGTAGCCAGTCTGGCCCCATTGGCTCTTTCTGGTGAGCAGATGTCTGATAAACCCTTCAGCATCAAGCGCCCAAGCTTTATCAAGGAAGTTGATGAACCGACTACTGAGGTTGATTGGGATCAAGTAAAACGTTACAACGAAACCAACACCAGCCGCCGCGGCTTTGTTAAATATGTTGGACAAGACCGCCTTGATAAGCTCACTGAATTACGCAATAGCAATACCCTAAAATGGCGCAAAGAGGGTCGGCCCGGTTATACCTTGAAAGATTACGCGCTAAACAATGGTGCGAGCGAGGGTTATTCAGCGATGAGCTTCATCGGCAACCAGAATTCGGACACGCCAGAAGATTTGGGTGTTCCCCCCTGGACTGGATCTCCAGAAGATGCATCTGCCATGGTTTCCGCCGCGTTGCGCGCTTTTGGTGCAGCTACTGTTGGTTTTGTAGAATTAGAGACCAACACCACCGAAAAACTGCTCTACTCTGTTGACCCAGATGGCAAAGAGATGCGCATCGAAGATGCTGACCAACCCGAAGAGGGCGAAGACTATCGCCTGATCCCCAAGAAAGCTCGTTGGGTGGTCTCATACACAGTGCAAATGTCAGCTGAATCTTTCCGCTATGCCCCAACAGTTGGTTATACCCAAACCACTTCCATGGCTTATCGGCGAGCTCGCAATATCCAGGATCGCTTGCAAAACTTCTTGCGTACTTTGGGTTATATGGGCTTGGGTGAATCCTCGACGAACGCAACGGGCATTGCCCCGGCCTTTGCTGTAATGGCTGGTTTGGGTGAGCTTTCCCGCTATAACCGTCTGCTGACCCCCGAATATGGCTCGATGGTGCGTGTCTTCAAATTGGTTACAGATTTGCCGCTTGCCCCCACGAAGCCGATTAACGCTGGCCTGTTGAAATTCTGCAAGAACTGCACCAAGTGCGCCGATCATTGCCCCTCCAAAGCGCTCAGCTTCGAAAAGGAGCCTTATTGGGACGTGAAAGGTGAATGGAATAACCCAGGTCATAAAGCTTGGTTTGAAGATTCCCCCAAATGCCGCAGCTACTGGTACGAAGTTGGTACCGGTTGTGGGATCTGCTTCGGGGTCTGCCCCTTCGCCCACAATAACCTGGCCTCGTATCACAACGTACAAAACTACTTGGCAGCGACTATCCCGGGCTTCGACGGAACCCTCAAGAAGATCGACGACCTGCTCTACACACCCAATACCGAATTTGGTGTTCCACAGAAGAATCCCTCGGATTGGTGGAAGAACAATCTGCCCGAGTATGGTATTGATACGATGCGTTCTGTAAATAAGACGAGCTAGAAAGGAGCTAATTCCATGTCTGTAACTCTATGGTTATTTTTAGGGGTAGTGGTTGGTATTGGGTTCTTCCTTGCCGCCACCAAAATGAAACTCACGTGGTATGAGTGGGTTCTGGCTGTGCTGGGGACCATCCTGATCCTGTTCGCGATCCAGAATTACGCTGCATCTCAAGCAGAAGTTGAGGCGCGTGCTGCTGGTATGCTGTTGCTCATCTTTGGGCTGCCGGGCGTGATCTTGGCTGCACTTGGCTTCGTCCTTCCCTGGATGAGAGCCAAGAAAGCCGTATAAACGACGACTTCTTCTCCAATGGTGGGGATGGGATAGCAGTATCCCATCCCTATCATTTTTATAATATGTAGGTGTAACCATGCCATATTATGGGTATCGCTGCCAGAGTTGCAGCTCGCGGTTTGAATTGAAACGTGATGTTGATCAACGCGACGATCCGAACCAATGTCCGGAGTGTCAGGGAACAAAAATTTCTCGGATGTTTTCAATCCCTGCTACTTTTTCGATTTCATCTGATGGAAGTATGGCTTCTGTGGGAGCATCTTCATCCTGCGGTAGTTGTACGTCATCCTCCTGTGGCTCTTGTGGGAGTGGATAATTATTACGCTACTTTCGCCTGAAAGGATTCTGCTATGAAGAAATACCGGCAATTATTAACACCCTTGGTGGCCCTGGTTATTGTGACTGTTTTGGCACTGATTCCTACAGTGGCTCTCAGCCGATCAGCGGGAGCAACGCGTGAATTTACTCTTCATGCGAAAACTTTTGAGTATACGCCCAGACAGATACGTGTGAATCAAGGCGATCGCGTCAAATTGACTCTGATCGCTGATGATGTAACACATGGTTTTGTCTTGGAAACCTATGACGTTAAATTAGAGGCAGAGCCACGACAAGACCCGGCACCGAGTGTTGAATTTATCGCAGATAAAACCGGGCTGTTCCGCTATCGCTGTACGGTGGTCTGTGGGCCTTTGCATCCCTTTATGCAAGGTGAACTTGTAGTTGAGCCTTATAGTAAATTACCGGTTGCCTGGGGATTTACTATTCTCATTGCTTTGGGTTCAGTCTTCGCCTCGCGACGCTGGGTCACTGATCCGCGGAATGACCCGCGTGCAGGTTGGAGATTTGAGCTGACACGCTTCAAATGGCTGGATAACCTGTTCAAGAAGCGTTGGTTCCAATTTGCCCTCTTTGTTCCGAATGTCTTCTTCTTTGCTGTGATCATGATTGCGGCATTTTTCGGGTCACCTGTTGGTAACGCGAATTTTGCAATTATTTATGTTTGGATTGTTTGGTGGGCAGCCCTGAAGTTTTTCTTCATCCCCATCGGTGGGCGGTCATGGTGCATGATGTGCCCCCTGCCTTTGCCTGGTGAGTGGCTGGATCATCGCTCATTTGTTAAAAAAGGGCGTGAAAGACCACTGAAAGTAGCTCGCAGAGGGTGGCCTAAGAGCTTGAATAATGCCTGGACAATGAATATTGGCTTCTTGGGCGTAGCGCTCTTTAGCGCCATTATCCTGACTCGCCCGCTGGCAACAGGAATCGTTCTTTCCTTGTTCATTGGTATAGGAATGGTCACTTCCGTCTTATACGGGCGACGAATTTTCTGTCGCTATATCTGCCCGGTAAGTGGTTTTACTGGTATGTATTCCATGGTCGCACCAGTTGAAGTTCGAGTGAAAGACCCCGAAGTGTGTAAAAAACATACCGACAAAACTTGTATAACCGGTAATGAGGATGGGTACGGTTGCCCCTGGATGGAATATCCAGGAGGCTTGGAGCGCAATGCCAATTGTGGTATGTGTACCGAGTGTTTTAAAACTTGTACGCAAGATAACCTGTCTATGAATATCCGCCCCTTTGGGTCAGACCTCTTTGTAATGAACAAAGACCGCGGCGTGGACGAAGTCTACAATGGTTTCATCATGCTTGCCTGTGCGTTGATCTACATCGCTGTCTACCTCGGGCCTTGGGGCATTCTCAAAGATATGGCCAATATCGCCACAGTTCCCCTGTTCTTACTCTATTCCGTCCTGTTTATTTTAATCAATTTGGTTATCCTGCCTGGGTTATTCTACCTCGCAGTTTGGCTGGGGAAAGGTTTGGCAGAGGGTAAGATGATACCCGCTAGTGAAGCTTTCGCCTTTGTACCACGCCTTTGGAGCCAGTTCGTAGCCTTCGTCAGCCGCAAACCGCAGCCTAGAGGTTCACGCGCTGGGGCAAAGAATCTTATAACGATTAAGGATGGTAGCCTGCCTGCACCAGGACGTCTGTTCACTGATTATGGTTATGCCATCATTCCCCTCGGCTTAACGGGATGGATCGGCTTCACCGTGGCTTTTGCATTGATCGATATCTCCTATGCTATCCCCTTGCTTTCTGATCCGATGGGATGGGGTTGGAACCTCTTCGGAACAGCCGACTTAGGTTGGGTAATGTATGTGCCACACCTTGTGCCATATCTTCAAGCGCCTGTTTTCCTGGGCGGACTGGCCGTTTCGATTTACACCGCCTATCGCATTGGTCTCAACTACACTACCGATAAGAATGTATTGACGCGCAGTTTGGCGCCGGTAGTTATTCTTTTGTCATTGATTACTGCGACCTTCTTCTGGCTGGCTATGTAAGAAATTCTTCTTGAAAGAGAAAGGATACGATCAAATGAAACGCTTAAGTACCTCTGGAATAGTTGTTGCTGTACTTGGTTTGCTGATTGTCATTACACCGATTGTGCTTCCAGTTTGTGAAAGCTTGCTGGAGCTGGCGAATGGGAAACAAGTACCCATGAGCTGCCATTGGACGGCGCGCGCGGAGATGATATTTGGTGCACTAATAGTAGTTGTGGGACTGATGATTGCATTTTTGAAGAAACCTGGCGAGCGTCAGCGCTTGTATCATCAGGTAGCTTTTCTTGGCCTTGTGACCATTTTGACCCCCCTGTTCATCATTCCAACTTGCATGCATCCTGATATGGCTTGCAATGTAGCTACTAAACCCGCTCTGATTATTCTCGGTGGAATAGTTTTATTGGTTGGACTTGCTGGTAGCCGCACGCCAACGGAGCCTTCAAGCGAAGCGACTGCATGAAGGAAATCAATCTCTTCGCGCTGGCCTTGCAAAACCTGCGCCGGAAACCCTATCGGACCATTGTCATAGGGTTATGTGTTGCCGTTGCGACCGGGTCCTTGTTTGCCGCTACGATTGTTCTACGTGGCGTGCAGCACAGCCTGACGGTCGGACGTGCCCGCCTCGGTGCTGACCTGGTCATTGTTCCTGATGGTTATGAGACGCTTGCACAAGAAGCCTTTATTACTGGTCAACCATCCACGTTCTATATGTCCGATGTCGCTGAAAAAAAGATTTCCACACTTTCAGGTGTAAACCAGACTTCCCCTCAGGTTTTCGTTGAGACTTTAAGTAATGCGAGTTGCTGTATCGGCGAGTTTTTCCTAGTAGGCTTCGACCCGGAAACTGATTTCACCATCTCACCCTGGCTGACGACGCACTTGGATGGCAAAGCACTTGGCCCGTTTGATATCATTGTTGGAGACCGCATCTTACTGCGTGAAGGTGAAACGGTCATCTTCTACGGTACGGAATTCAGTGTCGTAGGCGTTCTTGAAAAAACGGGTATGGGCATTGATCGCACGATCTATGTTCCGATGGAAGGCCTGCGCAGCATGATCGCCAATTCCGAAACGCTGGCGGAACAAACCTTGGAGATTTCGCCGAAAGATCTCTCTTCTATTATGGTCAGCGTTAAACCTGATGCGGAAATTCTGGATGTGGCTGAACTGATCGAGGCCAACCTGGACGGCGTAAATGTTTTTACTGCAACCCAACTTAACCAGGCGGTAGGAAATCAATTGCAGGGTGTGCTGGGTATCACCTTTGGTGTGACTGCCTCGCTCTGGTTGATGTCGTTGTTCACCATTGGTCTGGTATTCTCGTTGATCGTGAATGAACGTCAACGAGAATTGGGTATCTTGCGCGCGATGGGTGCCAGGCGGAAGGTCATCTTCCAACTGGTAATGGGCGAAGCTGGCCTGCTGACCGGCCTAGGTGGACTGGGAGGTCTCGTTGCTGCAGGAGTTTTGTTGACCGGGTTTTCCCGCTTGATCCAATTGCGTTTGCGTATCCCTTATTTGCTGCCTAATGTGTTTGAGATTATGGGTATTTCCCTTTTGCTTTTGCTTCTGGCTTTATTTACAGGCGCTTTGGCCTCTCTGCATCCAGCCTTGTCAAGTAGCAAGATGGAACCCTATGCAGCCATCCGAAAGGGTGAATGATGAGTCTCAATAATAGCAAAAACGCGGCTGCGAAACCTGTTATTCGCCTTGATAATATTAGCAAACATTATCAGCAAGGCAATGAAACTGTCCGCGCGGTGGATGATGTTACTTTACAAATATTGCCAGGCGATTTTGCAAGCATCACAGGCCGTTCCGGTTCGGGCAAAACCACATTGTTAAGCCTGATTGGCGGGCTGACAACTCCCAGCCGTGGAGAAGTAGAAATTTTTGGGGAAGCAATGAGCAGCCTGGATGACGATGCGCTTTCGTCCCTGCGAGCCAATCGCATTGGGTTTGTCTTTCAGTTTTCTAGTCTGATTCCCACCCTCACGGCTCTGGATAATGTTCGCTTACCCGGTATGTTTGGTGAAAAATCAGTAAGCCCCAAAGATGCGGCCGACTTGCTCGCCTGGGTTGGGTTATCCGACAAATTGCAAAACTTCCCCACCGAACTTTCTGGTGGACAGCAAACCCGAGTGGCGCTGGCGCGTGCGCTCACAAACCATCCCAGCCTGCTTCTAGCCGATGAACCAACCGGCAATTTGGATGTGGAAACCGAGTCTGAAATCCTGACTTTACTGCGAAACCTGAATCGAGAACGTGGCATGACGATTGTCCTGGTGACACATAATCCTGAACTCGCGCAACACGGCACTCGACATCTTGTTATGCAAAGTGGCAAGTTGATAGAAAATATTATTGTTAATAAAGAGGTTCTTATCCGTGAATAGGTTGTTGCGGCGTGTTTTACTTTTGCTTGTTTTTGGTTTCTTACTCAGCGCCTGTGGGCCGCGTGGACGTTTGCAATGGCGTCACGAAGCCGGAAATGCAGTGGTTGCCATTCCTGCTATTGGCGCAGATGGCACCATCTATGTTGGGACACATGATTCTTTCCTATACGCCCTGATGCCTGAAGGAAAAGTTAAATGGAGCTATGAAACTGGCAACTGGGTGCATGGTGCGGCAGCGATTGCACCTGACGGCACTATTTACGTTCCAGCCTATGACAGCAAGCTTTACGCATTCTCACCAGATGGCGATCTGTTATGGACGTTTAAGACAGATCGAAAAATTGAGTCATCCCCTGCTATCGGCGAAGATGGCAGTATCTATTTCGGTGCAGACGATGATTATTTCTATGCGCTCAATCCTGATGGTAGCTTGAAGTGGAAACAGAACCTTTCCGGTATCGTGGTCTCGTGCGCAGCAATTGCATCTGACGGTACAATTTATGTTGGTTCAGAAGACGACAACCTATATGCTTTTGATCAGGATGGAAATATGTTATGGCGTTTTGATGCAGACGGCCCCGTTTATTCTTCTCCGGCGATTGGTGCGGATGGCACGATTTATGTCGGGTCTTCCGATTATTCACTTTACGCCATCAATCCGGATGGTACTGAGAAATGGCATTACGAAACAGAAGCAGAAGTGTATTCATCTCCAGCAATTGGATTGGATGGAAGCATTTATGTCGGCTCGATGGATAATCACCTATATGCTATCAACACAGATGGCAGTTTGAATTGGCGTTTTGATACTCGTGATTGGGTGATTTCATCCCCGGCTGTTGGCGCAGATGGCACAATTTACTTTGGCTCTTACAATGAAAATTTCTATGCGCTATCACCTGAAGGTGAAACGCTCTGGAAATACAAGACTGATAAATACATTACAGGATCACCGGTTTTGACCATGGACGGCATGCTTTACGTAGGTTCAGATGATAATTTTCTCTACGCGTTCAAAACTGATAGCCCTGGTCAGGCAGTAACTTCTTGGCCTGGTATGCGTAGTGATCTGCAAAATACTGGGCGAGTTCAAGAGTGATTTTGAAACAATAGAAACTTTCTATACTGGAGGCTGCAATGAAAAAACTGGAAACCTTTGCAAATTTTCTGATGGTTTTTGTGCTGATAGGTACGGTAGCGGGAATTTTCATTTATGAAAACGTCCTTGAATCCCAGCGTGAGTGCATCACTATTCGTTTTCGCCAATATGAGCATGGCAACCCTACACCCAATACCATTAAGTTGAAAACGGGTGAGGAAGTGTGCTTGCGCCTCACGAGTGAAGATACAACTCATGGATTTAATATCCCGGATTATGATATTAATAGTGAGCCGATTCATCCCGGTAAATGGACGTATGTCTACTTTACACCGCAAGAAAGTGGAACGATCAGTTTTGTTTGCAATGTTGTCTGCAGCCCCATGCACTCGCGCGTTCGCGGTAAATTTATTATCGAATAAAGGTATATTCTTGAATGACTGAGAAACACTCTAGCCGCTTTACACGGCGGGATTTCCTGCAAATTACCGGTGGATTAACCAGTGCTGGAATGCTGTTCTTATTGCTCCGACCAAAATGGACTTTCAACTCCGTCCGCCCTCCCGGTGCTTTGCCGGAGGGCGCTTTTGCGGCAACTTGTATCCGTTGTGGAAGGTGCATCTCTGCTTGCAACCAAAATGCAATTTCGCTCGATGAAGAAGGGTTGCCATATATTGATGGCCTGAGTGGCTGGTGCGATTTCTCAATGGATTGTATCGAAGTTTGTCCATCGGGAGCTTTGCTGCCAATTGACCCCGCCACTGCGAAAATTGGAGCAGCGGTCATTGACCGTGACCGCTGTATCGCCTGGCAATATCCGGCCTGCCGCCTGTGCTATGAAAAGTGTCTCGATATTCAGCAAGCGATCTGGCTGGATGACGACCTCAGTCCCCACGTAGATGAGACTTTATGTACTGGTTGTGCTGCCTGCACAAATATATGTCCCAAGTCGGCTCTCATAGGGCAAAACAAAAAAAATGGTAAAGCAATCTCTATCATAGGATGATCTCATAGTGGCTACTCCAAATGCTTTGAAACCAAAATTTAAAAAGAAATCAAAATACTTCGGTCGTTTTTGGCCGACCACGCGTGCAGTTACAACAATATTATTCTTCGTATTCATTGGCAGCACTTTGTGGGCTGGATCTTCCTGTTATCTTGACCTGGGCGCATTTGGAATAGCCTGTCCCTTAGGTGCAGCACAGGTGATGGTCGCAACAGGAACATTCATCTCTGCATTGGCAATTGGCTCACTAATCAGCTTTTTGTTGATTGTTGCATTCGGGCGAGCTTTTTGTAGCTGGATCTGTCCTGGGCGTTGGATATTCAATCGGGGCCCAAAAACCAGAACAAAATCCTGGAAGTATAAAGCCTGGGTTCAGAGGGCAATTATCGGTGGGGTGGTTGGTGCAGCCTGGCTTTGTCATACCCCGGTATTTTGCGTGATCTGTCCGGTAGGTGTTGCTTGCCGGGGAGCGATTGCAGCCGGGACAGGTGGAAGCCTGGCCCCGACAGTGGCATGGATGGGGGTGCTGGTTGGAGCTGAGTGGGCCAGCGGTTTATCCTGGTGTCGGGATTTGTGTCCACTTGGGGCGCTATTTACTCGTTTTAGTCGTCTAAATCCGTTTATCAAAGTGAAGAAAAATCCAGAAATTTGCAAGCCCTGCAATATATGCGAGCGGTCTTGCGCAGAGGGAATAAACTTATCAGTGGATGTAGATTTTTCAGCATGCACGAAATGCTTTGAATGCGAGGATGTCTGCCCTCGAGGGGCGGTTGAAATAAAACTTTCCCAAATTGAGATTCGTAGAAAGGGATGATAATGCGATGAATAGTATCTGGAAATTTCTTCTCGCACTGATCTTAGCTTCCATCTTATCAGCTTGCGGAAACGAAAAGGATGATGTGATTCCAACACCTACAGTTATTTTGGAAGATACTCAAACAGAGGTGTTGAAAATCGACAAGCCCTTTCAACCACCAAATCTACCTGGAGATAGTACAAGACTCGTAAGAGCTTCAGCGGGTTGCTCACCCTGCCATACTGGCCTCGATAACGGCGAGGGGATTGACTACTCATTCGATACCAATTGGCGAAGTTCCATGATGGCACACAGCGGTAAAGATCCCTATTGGTTGGCTACCATGAGCAGCGAAATCAACCAACACAACCAACACAAAGCTCTGATTGAAGATAAATGCTCCACTTGCCACATGCCTCTGGCACATTTTGATGCCAAGGTAAATGAATATCCTATTGAAGTATTGGGGGACGGCTTTCTCGACCCAGCCCATCCGCTGCATGATTTGGCGGCTGACGGTGTTTCCTGCACTTTATGCCACCAGATCAAAGCAGATAATCTGGGCCAGGAAACAAGCTTCAGTGGAGGGTATGTAATCAACACTGAGATGCTCACCCGTATCGCATACGGCTCACATTCTGCCCCACCAGAGCCAGAGCTAATCATGGTCACTCGCAGTGGCTTTGTACCAAGATATTCTGAACACGTCTTAGAATCTGCGCTGTGTGCTACGTGTCACTCTCTGTATACACCCTACTTGGATGCCCATGGTGAAATCGCTGGCTATTTTCCAGAGCAGACAGTTTTCCAGGAATGGGAGAACAGTGCTTACAATGGCACTCAATCCTGCCAGGAATGCCATATGCCCAAAGTAGTTGGATATGTAGCTGCCTCTACAGAGTGGGGACCACTATCAAGCTTCACCCGTTTGCATTCTTTCGCCGGGGCAAATCTTTTCATGCTGCGTTTACTCAATGCTAATGCACAATCAGTAAACCTAACTGCTGAAGATGCACAAATGCAGGCTACTATCGAACGAGTTACAGAGCAATTGCAAACCAATTCCGCCGAACTGACCTTGGATATACTCTCTATTGAAGAAGGAATGCTCACTGCCGAAGTGGCTATCCACCCCCTCACGGGGCACAAGTTCCCCAGTGGTTATCCTTCGCGTCGTGTCTGGCTTCACCTGACCATAACAGATGAAACCGACAATATCTTGTTCGAATCTGGAGCCGTGGAAGCTAATGGTCTGATTATTGGGAACGACAACGATGCCGATCCCACTCAATACGAACCGCACTACGCTCAGATTACCACCCCCGACCAAGTACAGATCTACGAGTCAATTATGTTGGATATAGAAGATCAGGTGACAACCGGTTTGTTGTTAGGGGCTGCCTATGCTAAAGATAATCGCTTGCTACCTGACGGTTTCGATATAACGACTGCTAGCCCGGATATTGCTCCTTACGGTGTAGCTGGCAAAGACTCTGATTTCAGTGCTAGTGGCGATACAGTAGTGTACGAAATCGTCCTTCAACAACCCCCCAGCACATTGACTGTCTCTGTGGAACTGCTTTACCAGTCGATTGGCTATCGTTGGATCGAAAATCTACGTGGCTACGACACCTCTGAAACCAGGCAGTTTTTTACCTTGTATGAGACAGTCGATAATCTACCGGTGGTTGTTGCCGAGGTTATGCAAACAATCACACCTTAGCACATTTATACTCTAAGCGTGATTGTTAGAAAAACCCTGAGATTTGTAAACTTTGTAATGTTGTGAAAAAATTTGTATTGAAGATCTGAGTTTATCTTCCAATGTTGACTTTTCAGCCTGCACAAAATGCTTTGAGTGTGAAGATGTTTTTCCTCGCCAGGCAATTGAAATCAAATTAACTTTGCTCCTAAAACAGATGTAACTTTACTAGGCCTCCTCATTTTCAATAATGAGGGGGCCTTTCTATTTATCGAAGAATAAAATTCAGAGGAACTATATTAATTCCCATAATCGTATCAAAAGGAAGGTGTTGGGAAAACGGAAAGCGATACATATATGGTTTGTTTCGTAACAAATAATGTAGTACAAAAGACTACAAATTACCTGCGTTTTCCTGATACCACTATATGCCTAATCTTGCTAAGATAAAGAAATATTGTTTTGAGCTCTGTACTTCCTCCTGAAAATAGAAATGAGGTTTCTATGAGCACTAAGTTGGATAAATGGCTGACGGGCACAATATTCGTGTTGTCAGGCGTTTTGTACGTATATTTTTTGGGTGGATTCGTTAGCCCGAAGTTGAACGATAGCGCACATGCCGTCGGCATGTTGAACGCAAAAGGTGGGGTTGCTTTTCATCCAGTTGAGTATGCGCTGGATGAGGCACTTTTTGGTCAGTTTTCTCTTTTGCTGACAGCCAAGGTGTTGCCGCCTGTTTCAGGAGATCTGGTAGTCAAGCTGATCGGGCCAGAAGAATTGCAATATGTGGTTTCGAGCCGCTATCCGCCGGGTCTGCCGATCATGAACCGCTTAGACCGTTGGTATACCTTTGAAAACTCAATCTTCAAGGATGTAACAACCGGGAGTGATCTGGTCATTGTTGTGAAAATAAAGCCTCCAAAATCTTCTGGGGATTATGCGCTCAATATTACTGACAATTCGACAGGTCAACTTTACTACACCATGCCTGTCGCATTCCTTGATAAAGGAGCGCTTGCCAGTGATGAAGACTGTCATGAGTAAAAAGACAAGGCAAATCATTTTATGAAAAATATACAGGAAATGATATTCGTAAAAAAACTCAAAAAATTGGATAAAAAACAACGTCTTCGATATGGTTTGATGGTTGGTGGAATCCTGGCCTTTGCACCACCTGTTGGATTTATCGCTCAACTGTTTGGCAGTGCCACAATCTGCGGCAATCTTTGTCCGCGTATGGCGATCGGTACAGCCTTTACACGTGAATTGTTTATGCGAACAGCAGGAGTTGCGCTTCTGTTTATCTGGCTGGGAATCACGTTTTTCTATGGTAGATGGATGTGCAGCCATATTTGCCCGGCTGGCAATCTGACTGAATTTGGAAGCAAATTAATTCCTAAACGTTTCAAAATTGACTATTGCAAGATACTGGATGCACCTCTCTTTCGCTATGGCTTCTTAGGTGCTTACGTTCTTTTGCCAGTGGTCGGTGTCTCTTCAATATGCTGCTCGTTTTGCAGCTTCAGCGTCATACCTGAGACTTTTGGTGCGCTCTTCACGCCGCGCCTGGCTGACATGTTGATGTCAGGGACTCGTCTATTTTCTGTTTTGCTATTTGTTTTTGTGCTGGGTATTTTCGCAAGGGATGGACGTGGGCACTGTCATCTGGTTTGTCCGGTTGGCGCACTAGATTCAATCGTGAACGTACTTGGAGCGAAATTACCCTTCACTTTGCGTGAACGCGTCAATCAGGCAGATTGTTCAGGCTGTGGATTTTGCGCCACGAATTGTCCTGCATCTGCAATTCAGGTGGATAAAACTGCTGTTAAAAAGGTCAATATAGATCAGCGCAGATGTTATCAATGTCGATCGTGTGAATCAGATTGCCCTAAAAACGCCATTTATTATGGGAAGTTATCCAAACAAAAGGAGTCCTGGCATGATAAAGAAGCTGAGCAAATTCTCGTCTTGGATTAGGCATAAAAGCCATTCGCTTACATTAGGTTTGGTTCTCGGTTCGGGTGCGTTAATTCTGGGCCAGAGTTGTGCACCTACTGGGCAGTGACTGAGTTGCGGCGCCTGCGTGTCCAGGCTACCAATTCTTGCTGTTCCAATAATGGCTGATGGTGTAATTACTTTGATGGGAAAAATAAATCACGAAAAAAACTCATAAGCTTGCTTATGCTAATCAAGCGAATAAATTTAGCGTTATTCATTATTTGTCAGAAATATGATTACAAAATTAGTGTCTCAACCTGACAATTTTCCGACCGAAATGTTGTAGAATAAAATTAGAAATACGTACATTATCAATTTATCGCAATCCAGGTACCTTACCCCCCGGATGGGAAGGTTTAATGGCGAAGCCGGTGACTCTAACGAGAAGTCCGGCGCTGTCGCGCAACTGTAAGTTCTTTTAGGAACAAGCCAGGACGCCCGCCTTGATTGGTTTCCACAAATCTCGCAGAAAGGAGGTGGAACGTCTCGGATTGTTTAATCGATCTCACACGCCTCCCCTGCCCAAAAAGCAGGGGATTTTGATTCTTATACCTTTAATAAAAATTTTACGGAGTCATCAACATGAATAACAAAAGATTTACCTTATTTTTACTTCTTATCTTTAGCATACTGCTAAGCGCATGTGCTCCAGAAGCAGTCCCCACGGAAGAGGCGGCTATCCCTGAAGCCGCACCTGTTGAAGCCCCTGCACCAGAACCAACAGAAGAACCAACCCTTGAAATGATGGTATTTACCGATGACTTAGGGCATACCATCGAACTTGCAGAATACCCACAGGCTATTGTTTCCCTATCTGCCTCCTCCACAGAGGTCTTATTCGCTATTGGCGCTGGCGCCCAAGTTGTAGGAAGAGATGAATATTCTCTATATCCTGAAGAGGCGCTTGAAGTCACCAGCGTGGGTGCATTATGGGAAGAATTGCCCACCGAAACCATCCTGGCGCTTGAGCCAGACCTGGTAGTTGCCGCCGAAATAATCTCAGAAGACCAGGTGCTGGCCTTACGAGATCTCGGTTTGAATGTTTACTGGCAAGCAAACCCCATGACTTATGAAGAATTATGGGAAAACCTACGTGATTTCGCTATGCTAACAGGACACGAAGAAGAAACAGAAATATTAATTACCGATCTAGAAGCTCGTGTAAAAGCCGTGCAAGAGAAGATAGCGCCGCTATCCTATCGCCCATCTGTCTTCTATGAATTGGATGCAACAGACCCCGCCAACCCCTGGACTACAGGCTCAGGCACTTTCATCGATTACATCATTACAACAGCGGGCGGGTTCAATGCTGCGAGTGAATTGGAAGGTGATTATGCTCAGATCAGTACAGAAGCATTGATCGCTATCAATCCGGATATTATTTTGCTAGCCGATGCTCCTTATGGCGTTACCCCGGAAATTGTAGCGGAGCGCCCTGGTTGGGATGCCATCACTGCCGTTGCAAAAAATGCGCTATACCCAATTGATCCTAATATGATGAGTGTCCCCGGACCGCGTTTAGTAGATGCTCTGGAAGAAACAGCCAAAATCCTACATCCCGAAATATTCGAATAAACTTATTGGATCGAGGCTCAATATCTAGTTATTCTGGATATTGAGCCTTATCTGAACCCCTTATGCTTCGCAAACGACCCTTCTTACTTAACCTGATCTTGCTGCTGATAGCTTTTATCTTTAGCATTGCTCTGGGCGCGGTTTTCATTCGCCCAGAGACGATCCTTCGGATTCTCGCAGCGCAAATTCCTGGAATTAACATCACCCCAGATTGGCCAAACTCCTTCTCTGCAATAATTCTTGCAATACGCTTACCTCGTACAATATTGGTCGCCCTGACTGGTGCTGCTCTTGCGAGTAGCGGAGCAGCCTACCAAGGCTTATTCCGCAATCCACTCGCAGACCCTTATCTGATCGGGGTCGCCTCTGGTGCAGGTTTGGGCGCTGTTTTTGCAATGTCCCTTCATTGGCCAAATAATATGTTGGGATTTTATTTGGTCCCCATTGGAGCTTTCATAGGAGCAATCCTGACCGTTGTCCTGGTATATAACCTCGCACGTGTTAATGGACTTGTCCCCTTAACCACCCTCATTTTAGCTGGCGTAGCAGTGGGTGCATTTGCCTCAGCTCTTACTTCTTATCTAATGCTCCGCTCTGATCTTCAACTTCACAGAGCTATTTCCTTCTTACTTGGAGGCTCACCCATGACAGGCTGGGATCCTGTTATTGCGGCACTTCCTTATATGATCATAGGAATGGGATTATTGAGTCTTTCAGGCCATATGTTAAACATCTTGCAATTTGGGGAAGAAGAGGCAAAGCAAATGGGTTTGTCCGTGAAATGGGCAAAGATATTTATCATTATTGTCGCCTCCTTAACGACGGCAGTTGCGGTCGCCTTTTCAGGGGTGATCGGGTTTATTGGTTTGGTCGTTCCCCACATGATTCGCATTATATGGGGGGCTGATTATCGACGGCTAATCCCCTTGTCGATTTTTGGAGGAGCCAGCGCTTTATTATTTGCGGATATGCTCGCACGTATTTTATTAGCCCCATCATCTCTCCCCGTAGGAATTGTTACAGCTTTAGCCGGAGCGCCTTTCTTCTTATGGATTCTGCGCCGAGCAAAACGTGAGGTCTTCTGGTAATTATGTTGAAAATAGAATCCCTTACCGTAGCCTACGGCTCAAAAACTATATTGCACGATATTTCATTTGCTGTCCAGCCTGGAGAGATATTAGCCTTGATAGGCCCAAATGGCACAGGAAAATCAACTTTAATTCGTGCAATCAGTGGTGTTATATCTATTAAGTCAGGAGATGTTTTTTCTGATGGGGAGAACTTGGCTGATTTAACGATTAGGCAGCGTGCAAAGATCTTATCTGTCGTTCCTCAAGCGCGTCAATTGGGAGGTGCTTTTTCTGTTGAGCAAGCCGTCATGATGGGACGTACACCTTACCTAAATTGGTTAGGACAAGAGAGTGAAGCAGATAAGGCTGCTGTTAAATTGGCACTTGAGCAAACATCTCTGGAAAGCTTTGCAGATAGACCAATCGCTCAACTTTCTGGCGGAGAGCAACAGCGCGTTCTTCTAGCCAGAGCGCTGGCCCAATCCACACCAACACTATTATTGGACGAACCCACAAATCATCTTGATTTGCAGCATCAGACCAACTTATTGTCTATCGTTAAAAGGTTGGCGAAAGAAGAAAATCTAACAGTGCTGGTAGCGATGCATGATCTCAATTTGGTTTCATTTTTTGCAGATAAAGTTGCTTTACTTGCAAATGGCAATTTAGAGTGCTTAGGAACACCCGAAGAGGTGATTCGTGCAGAGAACATCAGTGCCGTTTATCAGACACCAGTTGAAATCGTAAAGCACCCTGTTACAGGCGCGCCGATTATCTTCCCTCAAGGGATTCTGGATCAAAACAAATAGCGAGGCATAATGTCGAAGAAGAAAAAAGGCTTGGTCATCGTCAACACAGGCAAGGGGAAAGGGAAGTCCACAGCTGCGTTCGGGAACGTTTTACGTGCCTGGGGACGGGGAATGCGCGTTTGCGTAATCCAGTTCATCAAATCCGAAAAAGGAAAATGGGGAGAAGTGAAAGCTGCCCAAAAGCTGGGCATCGAATGGATTTCTACAGGAGACGGCTTCACCTGGAAATCCAAAGATATAGACGAATCTGCTGCCCTTGCACAGCATGGATGGGAATTAGCGCAAGAAAAGATTGCCAGCGATAAATACGATCTGATCATCTTGGACGAATTCACCTACCCTCTGGATTTTGATTGGGTGGATGTGAACGAATTCATAACCTGGCTACAGGAAAATAAACCACCCATGCTTCACCTAATCATCACAGGACGAAACGCCCCGCAAGAATTACTTAACTATGCTGATTTGGTGACTGAAATGAAAGAGATTAAGCACCCTTATACAGACCAAGAAATCTCTGCGCAACCAGGGATAGAATTTTAAAACCCATTTACGGAGGAAGAATGTTAGAGAATATCATCGCAAAAATCGAGGGGTTAGACGAGGCCGCTATGGCTGCCGCAAAAGCTCGTCAGGCTATGTTGACCAAACCAGCTGGCAGTTTAGGAAGACTCGAAGAGCTCTCCATTCAATTGGCAGGGATAAGCGGCCAAGAAATCCCAGCGATCAAAGATAAAGTTATTATCACCATGGCTGGCGATCACGGCGTGGTTGAAGAAGGCGTGAGCGCCTTTCCTCAAGAAGTTACTCCCCAAATGGTGCTCAATTTCTTATATGGTGGCGCGGCTATCAATGTGTTGGCCAAGCACGTCGGAGCCCGCATCACAATTGTAGATATGGGCGTCGCTGCAGAGATGGAAGCACATCCTTTGCTGGTTAACAAGAAAGTTGCTCGAGGAACAGCGAACATGACCAAAGGTCCGGCAATGACGCGTGAACAGGCTGAAGAAGCCATCCTTGCCGGGGTAGAAGTCGTTGAAGCGGAAATCGAAAAAGGCTTGGATATCATAGGCACGGGAGATATGGGCATAGGTAACACCACGCCCTCCGCTGCCATCGCCGCGGCGCTAACCGGCATCGAACCAGCAAAGCTCGCTGGGCGCGGCACAGGCGTAGATGATGAAGGCCTGAAACGCAAGATCGACGCCATTGAGCGAGCCTTGAAACTCAACAACCCTGACCCTAAAGACGGTCTCGATATTCTTATCAAGGTTGGTGGTTTTGAAATCGCCGGTCTGGTCGGTGTCATTCTCGGCGCGGCAGCAAACCGAAAACCTGTCATGGTTGATGGCTTTATTTCCACCGCTGCCGCAATGATCGCAGTTGCCATCGCTCCAGAAGTTAGCGCCTATCTAATCTCTGCTCATCGCTCTCAAGAATATGGACACAGCCAGATGGTCGAGTGGCTGGGGTTAAAACCCTTGGTCGATCTCGATTTCCGTTTGGGCGAAGGCACCGGGGCAGCTCTGGGCATCTCCTTCGCAGAAGCAGCCTGCAAGATTTTAGCCGAGATGGCAACCTTCGCCGAAGCAGGCGTTACAGATAAAGAATAATGACTACTCTGCTGGCTGCTTTCCAATTTCTAACTACTTTCCCCGCTATCATCCGGCGCGCCTTCACGGCACAAGAGTTGGGTCGCGCAGTTGGCTATTTCCCTGTCGTCGGTCTGGCGCTGGGCGGCGTACTCTATGGGTTGGAAAGCGGCCTGCAGTTGATCTTTCCAACGCCTGTTGTCGCTATCTTTATCCTTACAGCTTGGCTACTTCTCACTCGCGCTTTACACTTTGATGGATTTTTAGACAGTTGCGATGGCCTCTTCGGCGGATTCACCCCCGAACGACGTCTCGAAATTATGCGGGATTCGCGTGTAGGTGCCTTCGGTGTGGCTGGTGGAGTCATGCTCTTACTCGCCAAATATACCGCTATCATCTCCCTCTCGGATCACGCTGGACTTCTACTTGCTCCCATTTTTGGACGCTGGGCGCTGTCTCAAGCAGTTTTCAGCTACCCTTACGCCCGCGAAAAAGGAATGGGGAGTGACATGAAGAAAAACGTCCGCTGGACGCAAGTGATTCTCGCAACGCTTATATCCATTCTCGCTGCCTGGTTCTTTGCCGGATGGTCGGGATTGATAGCTCTAGCAGTTTCTGGCATCGTACTTTGGTTTGGGGCAGCATTCATCCTTCGCTGTATCCCCGGCCTAACAGGAGATAGTTATGGCGCACTATGCGAGGTGGTTGAATTGGTTACATTATTATTCTTTACTACTGGAGTAATGCTATGACCGCTAAAGTCCTTGTCGTTTTGGGCACCAGTTCTTCAGTAGGCAAAAGCCTGCTAGTAGCTGGTCTCTGTCATCTTTTCGCCAGACGGGGCGTTCGTGTAGCACCCTTTAAAGCGCAGAATATGTCCAACAACGCCGCTGTTTGCCCCGATGGCTCCGAGATTGGCCGAGCTCAAGCAACACAGGCCATTGCATCAGGTTTGGAACCCCATGTGGACATGAATCCGGTTCTCATCAAACCAGAAGCTGACGCTCGCTCTCAAGTCGTTGTCATGGGGCATCCATGGAAAACATTGGATGCTAGCGAGTATTATCCAAAGAAAGATTTTCTATGGGAAAAAGCCACAGCTGCCCTTGACCGCTTACGCGAAGAATATGAACTTATCATTGTCGAAGGGGCTGGTAGCGCTGCTGAACTCAATTTACGAGAAGGCGATATTGTCAATATGGCAATAGCCCGCTACGCCAAAGCCCCTGTGCTCCTGGTTGGCGATATAGACCGTGGTGGGATATTCGCACAATTGATTGGAACGGTTTGGCTGTTGGAGCCTGAAGAACGAGACCTGATCAAAGGGCTGATTGTCAACAAGTTTCGGGGAGATATTTCTCTCTTCTATGATGGCGTCGAGATTCTGGAAGAGAAAAGTGATATTCCCGTATTAGGCGTGGTGCCATATCTCTACGATCTCTTTATCCCCGAAGAGGACGCAGTAGCATTAGAAAATCCCTTCGAAAAGAATAATACAGAAACTGAAGCCCTTGATATTGTTGTCATACATTTGCCGCGTATCGCCAATTTCGATGATTTTGACCCGCTGGATGCAGAGCCAAATCTGCGCATCCGCTACGTGGATAGCGCTGAGCAGGTCGGCAACCCGGCCGCCATTATCATCCCAGGCACAAAGAGCACCATCAACGATCTGGCTTGGATGCGTTCACAAGGCTTGGATAAAGCAATCCAAAAACATGCTCAAAAGGGTGGTGCAGTTGTGGGGATTTGTGGTGGTTACCAGATGCTGGGAGAAGTTATCCAAGACCCGCAACATGTAGAATCAAAACTGGATAACGCTCTTGGGTTAGGCCTGCTACCGATAGAGACACTTTTTGCTGGTGAAAAAGCTACTTATCAGGCCAAAGCTCAAGTCCAAAATGGCTCGGGATGGTTCGAGAGTATTGAAGGCCAAACAATTAGCGGATATGAAATTCACATGGGCCGCACAGACAGCCAAAGCCCATGGATGAAGTTAAGTGAACGCAGTGGACAATCTGTGGATGTTTCGGATGGTGCAGCCAGTGAAGATGGTAAAGTTTGGGGCTGCTATATGCATGGCCTATTCTCAAACGAAAACCTGCGCCGGGCCTGGTTGAAGGAATTAGGCTGGGATGAAGAAGCTGAGGAGAAAGACCCCTTCGCTACATCCCTAACGCGTTTGGCGGATACCCTTGAAGAAACGCTGGATATGGCGTATTTGGAGAAGATCATATGGGAAAACTAACCCTACTTCTAGGCGGTGCACGTAGCGGGAAGAGTACTTTTGCCGAAAACCGTGCATCTGAAATTGGCGGAGAAAATGTTTTGTACGTCGCTACATCCGAAAGTAAAGATGATGAGATGAAAGAGCGGGTTGTCAAGCATAAGGCTGACCGCTCATCTGCATGGGAAACAGTAGAAGCCCCTCGAAACGTTGCGCAAGCCATTCGTCAAGCGCGAAGCGATGCGCCTGTCACCCTGCTAGATTGTATGACTTTTCTGGTCGCCAATCATTTGATGGATGCTGCGGCCCCAGAAGATGATCCTTTTGATGAGCCGAGCGCAGATCCCTTTGACGAGAAGATCGAAGCGGATGTGGTTGCAGAAGTTGAAGCCTTGGTTGCTTATGTCAACGAAAGAGATGTCGAGCTACTGGTTGTTTCAAATGAAGTTGGCTTGGGGCTTGTCCCGCCATATGAATTGGGGCGCGCCTACCGCGATATTCTGGGACGCGCGAACCAGATCCTGGCACGTCATGCCGATGAAGTTCAATTGCTTGTAGCGGGCATTCCGATGAGAGTGAAGTAATGTTGCATTTGATGCTGGTGCGCCATGGCGAAACGGAATGGAACGTGCAGCGTCGCTATCAGGGGCAGACGGATGTGCCGCTGTCGGGAGTGGGAAAGCGGCAAGCAGAATGTATTGCTGAGCGGCTTGTAGATCAGAAAATTGACGCTGTTTATGCCAGCGATTTGAGTCGCGCATGGGAGACAGCCCAAATCATTGTAAAAAAGAGCGGGCTGGAAGTCTCCCCCGAACCACGTTTGAGAGAATTGAAGTTTGGCGTACTTGAGGGGTTGACCTTTAACGAGGCTGAAGCCCAATATCCGGAAATGATCGCTGCCTGGTTGAAAGACTTCAACAATACGCCGGATGGTGCTGAAACGATTCTTGCGTTCAACCAGCGCGTTGCCTCTTTGCTTGATGATCTCAAAAGGAAACATGACGAGCAAATTGTGTTGCTGGTTGGGCATGGAGGGTCATTAAGTGAAGCCTTGCGCGTGATTTTAGAATTGTCGCGGGAGAAACGCTGGTATCTTGAAATGGAGAATGCCAGCCTGTCGGAAGTATCAATCTCTGAAGATTTTGTTTCGCTAAAGCGATTGAACGAAACTTGTCATTTGGTATCTTTGAAAGGGTGACATTGAAATAAACTTGTAGAGAGTAAAGAAATTTGGTTGTCCGGTAATGGATCGTATTTATTGCCGATAGAATCTTGGAATTTTATAAGCTTACTATGTAATTTCAAGCCACTCCAGTCCGTGGAGCACTTCAGAACCACAAATTTGAAGTAGGCTTAAACGGCGAAATTATTCGTGAAATCAAGCGGATTTAGCAGCTAAACTCATAACCCGGAGGTCGCAGGTTCGAGATTTGCCCCTTAGAGAGTTAGTCCAAGCGGCTGGCAATCATGTTGAGCACAAAGGCTTATTATTATGCCGGTACTTGGAACGAAATACACGTGGCTGTTGTCCACGGCATGGATATTGTGGGCCTGCCGAGCCAGGCCGTCAAAGAAAGCCGTGAGCGTGTTCAAGCCGCTATCAAAAATAGCGGTCTCCCTTATCCCCGAAAACGCATCATTGTTAATCTTGCCCCCGCCGCCGTCCGCAAAGAAGGTCCTGCTTACGATCTTCCCATCGCGCTCGGCGTTTTGCTTATGCAAATGCTCGTCCCGCCCGGTAGCGTGGATGATTCGATGGTCGTCGGCGAGCTTTCTCTGGACGGCACTGTCCGTCATTCAAAGGGGATATTGCCGATGGCTGCCGCTGCGCGTGAGCAAGGTTTTAAGCGGATATTTGTTCCTGAAGTGGATGCAGCGGAAGCCGCCCTCATCCCCGATTTAGATGTGATACCAGTTAAATCACTTTCTGCGCTATACAAGCATCTGGTCGGCGAAAAAACGATTGAACCTCATCAACCTCCCATTGTGGACACAATTCCCATCCCCAGCAATATCACCGACTTCTCCGAAATAAAAGGGCAAGAACATGTCAAACGCGCCCTCGAAATCGCAGCCGCTGGCGGGCATAACCTAATTATGATGGGCCCACCCGGCGCAGGAAAAACCCTCATCGCACGCGCCATGCCCGGCATTTTGCCCGAAATGAGCATCGAAGAAGCCCTCGATGTAACCCGGATCTACTCGGTGGCAGATCAACTCCCATCTGATACACCCCTAATGCAATTAAGACCTTTCCGCTCACCTCATCACACGATTAGTCACGCAGGCTTGGTCGGTGGCGGTAACTGGCCCCGACCGGGAGAGATTTCACTCGCGCATCGCGGTGTCTTGTTCCTGGATGAATTCCCTGAATTTGGTTCACGCGTTCTTGAAGTAATGCGCCAGCCTATGGAAGATAAACACGTCACCATTAGCCGCGCACAAGGTTCTCTCACTTTTCCCGCTAACTTTCAACTGATCGCTGCAATGAATCCATGTCCCTGTGGTTTTCATGGAAGTGATACAAAAGCCTGCACTTGCTCCCACCAAACTGTGACTCGCTACCAAAAACGCATCTCCGGTCCAATGCTTGATAGGATAGACATCCACATCGAAGTGCCGCGTGTGGATTTTGAGAAGTTGTCTGATAACAGGCGGGGAGAAGCTTCGGAAGAGATCCGTGTTCGGGTGGAGCAAGCACGCCAAAAGCAAAGAGCGCGTTTCGCTGATTTAAATAATGGGGTAATGACCAATGCCGATATGCGCGTGGCAGAAGTACGTCAATTCTGTGAATTAGATAATGCGGGACAGTGCATAAAACGCACCATGTCGCACACCTTAAACGGTTCAAGTCGCACAGCTTAAACGGAGTATGCCGCACAGCTTAAACGGCTGATGTCGCACACTTTTTATCA